>Ga0334887_1002211_pt1 | contig 22407 bp, 19 predicted proteins | sample GraSluR1_MG_10_FD_207217 | JGI IMG/M metagenome (GOLD analysis project Ga0334887, IMG submission 207217) | Sludge microbial communities from methane-producing bioreactor in Wageningen University, Netherlands - Granular Sludge_18_07-R1 | ecosystem: Engineered > Bioreactor > Anaerobic >...
AAAGAACTAAACAATGAAACTCCGATTCAGATCGTAAAACCGTGATTCCTTTACTTCGTGTCCAACCATTGGGGGTCAAAGCGTGCCAGTTGCGGGGTGGATCAGAGGTAAGAGGTATGAGGATAGAGGTGTGAAGATCAAGATCTCTTAGCTCTTCAGACCTCTCACCTCTCCCCCCTCTCACCTCAGGTCGGTCTTCGCTCTCGATGTTCTTCTCTTACTCTTAAGAACTTCTACTACGAGTAATCTTGTGTTCTATAAAGCTTTTCAGATAAGCTTTATAGTTCAGGATTACAGAAAGTGTGATTATATAACTTGAAGTGGTCAAGAAATGAATGTATAGGAGGTGAAAACATGGCAGAAAAACTCTCATATCAAGAGAAGTGCGAAAATCTCGTTTTGGTAGCAAAAGCTTGTCTGAAAGTTTTTGCGTGTGCATGTGCCGGAGTTCTCGTTGCAAAAGCAACAAAAACATTCTGCAAAGAAATGGACAACGGAAACACAGATATAGCTAAGGAAGTCATTGGCAAAGTGCCCGGTATGCTAAGGGTTTGATCTTGCTCAAACATACTTCAAGCACACGCTTCCGACCAATCTCATTTTAACTCTCGATCGATGAGGCGGTCGGAAGCTTTCTCTTTTTTTGTGCGCGAAAGCAATTAGTGCTGATTTACGACGGTTTCATACAACTTTTCGCTTAACTGGAGGCACGATGTGGATAATTCTCGTTTATGACGTTGGTGAGAAAAGGGTTGCAAAGGTCCTCAAGTATCTCCGGGGCTATCTTAACTGGATACAGAATTCAGTTTTTGAAGGTGAACTCACTTATGCCGAGCTTCAGAAAGTCAAGACTGGCCTGAAAAGACTGATTAGAGAAGAAGAGGACTCAGTGATCATATTCAGTTCGAATATCTCCTCAGATTATAAGAAGGAGATAATTGGCCTGAATAAGGCTGAAGAGACGAAAATCATCTAAGAACGGGGTCTGATGTATTTGGTGAACGTCAAGTCTTTTGCTAGAATAAGTTAATAACGTTTTTATATCTCATTCATAACTTATAGGGGAAAGTGGCTTTGAGACGATGTTAATCTAGGGGGTAAAACATGAACTCACTTATTACGACAGTGGGGGCAAGTCTCAGGCGTTTTCAGAACTTGAACGAACAGCAACTTACTGATCATCTTTTAAGTCTTTCCGATCCGATAAACAACAGAGATTTCGGAGCCGAGATCTCTTCAGTCGCTTCAATGGTTAGCAGGTCGAAGATTTCACAGAGAGATTTTCTCTATCTTCTTGCTTCAGACACTCCAGATGGAGAGAGAATAGGAAGAGCCCTGAAGGGGTTCTTTGAGAATTCAAAGGATCTCTACTTCCGTGATGTTTCCTTGAAGATAATCCCTTATCTTGATGATACCAAACCTAAAGAGTTTCAGAGTAAGGGATTAAGGAACGTCGTCAAAGAGATCGCCGGTATCTACAAGCGTCATATGGATCATCTGGCAATAAACGCAACAGGCGGCTATAAGGCTCAGATTGCTCTTGCACAGGCCTTCGGTATGGCAGTGAAAGTACCAGTCTACTACCGGTTCGAGACGTTTGACGGCGTAATCGAGATTCCACCGATGCCTATAGCACTGGATGTTGAACTGTGGTTACAGCACAAAGGTCTTCTCGACACTCTGGAGATCAATGAGCTAATAAATGAAAAAGAACTGGAGAGAGAATACGACTACAAAATCAACTTCAGTTCACTTCCTCCGGAAATAAAGATGCTTATTGACCGAGAACAGGATTCAACTGGATACATGATTGCTCTGAGTCCATTAGGAGAGGTCTTTGTTCAGGCCTGTCGACTGAACCTTAACAAGATGGATGTGGATGTTTCGCTAAGAAACTCCATGATATCACCCGACAGAAAACTCAAGAAGAGCTCAAGAGAAGCCCACTCGAACAAGCAGATTACAGACCATCAGTCTTTTATAGACAGGCTTCTCGGAGTCACGTTTATCGAAGAAGTATCAGTTAGAGGCTCCAGCCAGCTCTTTGACAGAAACGAGTTTATCTGCAAGCAATTCGGGGAAATTATCAAGGCAAGATACAGTACTAGGGGTGGAACATTGTATATGGATATCAAAACTACCGCTAGAAACCCGTATGAATTGGAAAAGGCGGTTGAGGAGATTCAAAAGCGATTAAAATAGAAAGGAGGAAAGAGATTGCGCACATCAATCTTCAAATGCGAAGTAATAACCCCCATGCTTTCCAGGAGTATGTATCAGAAGACGGGAAGCTCATGGAGATTCGAGTTAAGGCCACAAAGTGTAAAAGGATCAATGAGATTCTGGTTTAGGGCACTTGCTCCGTGTGTTGTTGATCCTGATTGGTATGAAGGCAAGCATAAGAAACTCGAAGCTCTTCATCGACTTGAGTCAATGATTTTCGGTTCTCAAGAAAGCAAGTCGCCCTTCTCTATAACAGTTTCGTATGGAGATAATCTCGACAAACCGGTCGAGGATTTAACCAATAGTCCGAACAAATTCTTCAGGAATGCTCTGTTCGGTACTTATGGAATGAAGGATAGAAATGGTGAGCTGACTTCTATGTCGTTCCTTTCACCGGGTGAATCGATCACTCTGAGGATTCGTCATAGTAAAACCGTGTCTGAACTGCAGAAAGCTCTCACGGATTCTCTGATTCTGCTGATTTCTAACTATAGTGGTTTTGGTGCTAAGACCAGAGACGGATTTGGGAGCTTCACTGTAGTTGGAGTAAAGGATGTTAGCAATGAATCGATAGGCGCTCAATATGCGACCTCAAAACTGCTTCTCGAAAGTCTACTAAGAGAGGTGGATCCGGAAGGAAAGTCTTATAAGCTCTCACAAAGAGAGCCGGGAAGTCTTGAGCCATACGATTTTCCGACACTGGCAAGTTCACGAGAGATGATGGTCTTCGCCAATTCAAAAGATTGGAGGACAATCATTAAGAACCTGACCGGGCAAAGATCAATGAACGGTGATGCAGTATCAATCTATTCAGACATGAAGCTGAACAGACTCAGAAAATACACCGAAGAAGACGACAATCTGAATCCTCTGCGTGCAGCTTTCTTTGATGGGATAGCTCCATCCAAAGATTTCGTTATGCGCACAAGTATTATGGGACTACCGATAATTTATCAGAAGTTTGGTAGATATCCTGGTACTACTGGAAAAGGAATTGCAACTGTTTCTAATGACAAAAGTGGATCTGGAAGAAAGGCTTCACCGGTTTTCTTTTCTATTCACAAGAAGAACGATTTATACTCTGCCAGAATCCTTCTGATGGCAAGTAAGATCTCTCCGGAAAGAGACAGTCTAGGCAGACCCGTTATTTTTGCGAAAGTAGGAAGCAAAAGCCACCCGATACTTGGTAATGAAAACTTCGAAGAATTATGGAGCATTATGAGGGAGGTTATTCGATGAATTGGGAGAAGAAAATCATCGCTCTTTTGCATGACCCCCTTTTCAAGGCAATGGACATAAGAGGCCATGAAAGCAGCTCTACAGAGATTCTCAAAGCCTTAGGGATTTCTCATGATAAGGTCAAAGAAGAAGACTGGATTGCGAGCGCAATGGATAGGCTCCCCATTCCGTGGGAAAAGAGCAATCAAGTTAGAGTATCACTAGAAGAGACCGGTGGCTTCGTCCATTCACTCTCAGGCAACAGACTCGACACTCTGAAATATCTACAAGATTTTGATAAAGCCAAATCAGAATTCATGGACAACCTCAGAGCAATTGCAGCCAAGAATAATGAAGAAAAACTCTTTCATGCCTTATGGTGGCAGCTACCCGACATGATAGAAGGATCAGCATTTCTTCCAGCTGACACGAGAATCCCAAACCACTCGATCGTTGATCACCTCGATTCAACATCTGCACTGGCCGGAACGATTGAAGACGGGAAAATAAAGGCGAGTCTGATCAGCGTATCCGTTGGTCCGGTCCAGAGCTTCATCGCGGCGGCGAGAAAGACAATGGACCTTTGGGGCGGAAGTTATCTGTTATCGCAGATAACTTACAAAGGAATCGAATATATCGGCAAAAACTACGGCTTCGACTGCGTGATATTTCCTTCACTCAGAAACATAGCGTTTGTGGAAAAGTCTCTGTCAGAATGGGGATTGAAATTCCCGGTCGATTCTAAAGTGCCCAAACCTTCGACTAGAGTAGCATCCTTACCGAACAGGTTTGTCGCTGTTGTCCCGACCAGAGACGTCAAGTTGATTCTAAAAGGTGTAGAAGAGGCTATAAAGGCTGGTTGGAAAGAAATAGCCAACGACGCACTGAAAGAAGCTAAAGCACTTGATGACAGAAATCTCCAGAGGCAGCTTGATACATTCCCTGAGGTTTTCACCGCGAGTCAGGAGCTAATTGAACCCGAGAGCGCCGAGAGCATAATTGGTGATCTGTACGACGACTCAGAAATCGCAGAAGAAGTCGAAAACCTAAATAAACTATCCAAAGAATACGGGGCGTATAAACCCAATGCCGGAGCTCTTTACTCGTACGCATATAGATTGCTGAGAAGCCGTGCGGATGCAAGAAAAACGTTGAGAACCTTCACATACTTTACCGATAACTCTTCTGCAAACGGAAAATCTCTTCCAGGCGACCAGTTCAATGGAGATATGAAGGCGATCTTCAGACTTAAGGATGGAGACAAAAAAGACTACTTGAATGCAGTCAACGCAGCAAAACGTCTCTATGCTTCAGAAAAGAATGAGGAGTTCCCGTCTGTAGATGAATTCGCCGCGAGAAATAAACAGGAGTTCGTCAAATACACAGGCAACAAACCAGAAAGCTATAAGAACAGTTATTACGCAATTCTTCTTATGGATGGAGATAGAATGGGCAAGTGGATCGGTGGAGAGTACGCTCCCGAGATTTCTACCGTTATTGCCGAGCCTTTACGCAAAGCAATCGCCACCCGAGGCATTTCGGAAGGTATTAAGAAATATCTTCTCCAGAAGAAGACCGTTCAACCCGCTTACCATAGAACAGTTTCCAGAACTTTGAATATCTTCTCCTCGCTCGTTCAATTGGTAGTTGAAGAACACGGGGGAGAGCTTGTGTATTCTGGCGGAGACGATGTTCTTGCCTTCTTGCCAGCGGTCTCTGTTCTCGAGTGCGCGAACGATATCAGAAAGATGTATTCGGGAATTGGAGATCTTGAACTGGATTCAGGCAAGAACAAGCTCCTTTTCAAGGATGAAATGCTCTGGATCAATGGAAAGCCTCATGCCCCTATGATGGGTGTAAAGGCCACGATGAGCGCCGGAATTGCAATCGTAAACAACAAATTCCCTCTCAGCCAAGCGCTGCGAATAGCCAGAGATTCTGAGCATTATGCAAAAGACGGCTACGGCAGAGACAGCTTTGTCGTGTCAACAGTAAGGCGTTCCGGCCAAATTAGCCGCTGCGGCACAAAGTGGGCTACCAAAGACAACAATTTTGATACCATTGTTGCCATAAAGGACATCGTTAGAAGAATGGAAACTCTCGATTTCGGTTCCAGAAGCTTGAGAAAGCTCTTCGGCGATGATCTGATTCTCTCCGACGATGAATTCACGGACAAGTACATTCCATATGTGTTAAGAAAGGCCGGATCCATGAAAAATGACGACGGGTCATTTGAAGCAAACCTTAAAGACTACTTCAGAAGAATGTCCGATCTTGAAAAGAGGATAAGAGAAGATGCTGAACGCAACGGAGATCCTTCACGAGCTCGTACGAGGGCGGTCGATCTTCTGCTTGTCCAGGACTTTCTTCTTAGAGGTGATGGCAGATGATGTTAAACGCAGTCTATTTTACTCCGGAAGATTGGATATGTTTCAGAGAGAGCACAGTCTTTCAGTCTGGAGGAAACGCAAAGACTGGACTTCCAAAGATCGAAACCTTTCTTGGAGCTGTTAAGACAGCTCTTATAAAGAAGTCGGGAGAGAACCCTTTGAATCTTTCTTCGGAAATGAGAGAGATCGTAGGAGATAGTGAGAATCCCGGTTCGCTGAGAATTTGGGGACCATTTGTCTTCAAACGTGAGAGTTTGGGTATCAGGCATTACTTTCCTGCGCCAAACGGTATCTACAGAGTTACGAAGGAAAGGGAGCTTGCCCTTATGATGCCGCACTACAAAGTAGAAGCAGAAATAGATGGAAGCCAACTGAAGCTTCCCTGGATTCCTCACTCTGCCGAAGGCATTGATACACTCGATGGCGGTTTGATTGAGCTGAAGGAGATCAAGAATCTCCAGAGTTCTCTGTCCTTCTCGGTTCTTGAGAGCAAGAAGATTGCAGAAACGCTATATCGCACAGAGAGTAAGGTCGGGATAGCACTTGAAGAGAAACGAAAGAATGCTGAAGAGAGTATGTTATATACACTTTCTTACTACCGATTCAATCCCGGGGCCGGCTTCTTTGTCTTTGCAGACGATAAAACCGTGAAGTTGCTGGCAGAGATCTCGAATGTCTTCATTGGGAGCAAGACCCGATCTGCCACAGTTGAATTTGGCACAATAGAGACTGATGTTTTCGACAGGCGAACGCGATCAAAACAGACCCTGTGTCTTTTGACACCGGCAGTCTTCTCCAACGGCGCACTTCCTTCTGATATGAAGATAGCGGGCTGTGATATTGAATCGGCGAATATACAGAGAAAGATCGCAGTCAGCGGTTGGGATCTCGTGAAACAGCAGCCAAAACCTATAAAACACTATGTAGCACCCGGAACAGTTTATTATCTCAAGGGCGATTTTGGCTATCCTCAAAGTGTGAGTAGTGATTCACAGGAACTTGGATACGGAAAATACTTCACAGTAGATTGGGATTATATAGGGAGGGAATGAAATTGAAGGCTTTCTATTTGTATGCAGAATCTCAGATTCATGCCGGAACAGGTGCAGATGTTGGAATTGTAGATCTTCCAATACAGAGAGAGAGAACAACCGGTTTCCCTGTTATTCAGGGAATCAAAGGTGCACTGAGAGCTTCCGGTATTGTGGATGACTCCATCTTCGGAAGCAAACCGTCAAAAGGTGGTGATGATGCTACCGATGCCGGTAAAGTGGCATTCTCTGAAGCGAAAATACTACTCTTTCCCGTAAGATCTGCAGAGAAGATGTTTGTATGGGTTACATGTCCGCTAATACTGGGAAGGTTTTCGAGATCGACTGGCAAAAAGCTCAATGTGCCTTCGATTCAGGAAGGTAAAGCTTTGGTAGCCGATCAGAGTTTTGGAGATGGTCCGCTTACCCTTGAGGAACTGGAGCTTCCCTGTCAGAAAAGCACTGAAGTCAACAGCATCGCTTCGATAGTCGCAAATTGCGCTCCGGACGAGTACATAAAGGTAAAGTTGAAGAGCGATCTCGTTCTCGTAAGCGATGATATGTTTGCGAAGATTGTTAAGACGATGACCGAGGTCCAGCCGAGAATAAGAATAGATGAGAAGACCGGTATCGTAGCAAGGGGAGCGCTTTGGTATGAAGAATACCTGCCTCAGGATTCAGTTCTTTACTTTATCTGCAGAGAGACGGTCTATGCGAAAGGTACTGAAAGCAAGCTCGAAGTACTGAATGGCAAGGTGATATCTATTGGTGGAAAAGAAACCACAGGAAAGGGCTTTGTTTCTGTCAAGGAAGTGGTATGATGCCATCTCTAAACGACTGGGCAAAAGAAAGAGTCACAAAGGTTCTTGATCTCAAGGACAATATCAGAAGAAGCTACAAAAGCGAGATTAAAGGTCTTGGAAGCATGATACTGCAAAACGGTCTTTACGGGACTATCGCCTATTACAAAGTAAGAGAAAAGGATTCGAGCCGGCAGATTCTCGCAGACATAAGGGATTTACTAGCAGATAAGATGATAATTGTCGATGTTACCAAAATGGAGGCAATGAATGACCTCGATTACATGAAGGCTCAGGCAATAGTCCTGGATGCTATTAAGTGGTTGAGAAGATATGCTGACATACTAATAGAAGGTGAAGCTGATGATTGATCCTTCAAAGATAAAGAACAGAATCAACAAGAATTCATCTCTCAACTACGACAAGATCTTTCCGATCAGCAATCACACAATGACCGATACAACTCAGTTATCTGGATTACTCCAGCAGCTTATGAATAGGTTCTCAGTACATGACCGAAAGTCGATACAGAGTCTGATGGATAGAAGAGAAAGGATTATCAAGTCATTTAGAAAGACCTTCGACCAGGATCTTCAAACGAAAAAATACCTCATGGTCGGATCGGGCTGCCCCTCCATATTCGATAACGGGTTCACACTAATGCGAAATTACGGAATCCCGTATATTCCTGCAAGTGCTTTCAAAGGAGCTTTTTCGCATTATGTCAAACAAGAACTGGAAGAAGACAATCCCGTAAGGTGGAATCATAAGCTTCTCTTTGGTACGGGAGAAGACGACGATAACATAAGAGGAAAGCTGATCTTCCTTGACGTAATTCCCAGAAGTTATAGTCTGGGAATTGACATAATCAACAATCACTTCCAGCCTTATTACGGCGATGAGAAGAACGAAAAGGCGCCCAACGATTACTACGATCCTGTCCCTGTTCAGTATCTGGTGATCGACAGCGGCAGCGTCTTCCGATTCACGGTACTCGACAGTGGAGAGATAGAAGATAGTCTAAGAGGAGAGGTTGAAAGAGAGCTTCTGGACTTCCTGGGCGAGTTCGGCCTCGGGGCAAAGACGTCTTACGGCTACGGTCTTTTCAAGAAACCAAAGTAATCGCCAGCGGCAAAAGCTGCTGGCGTTTCATGTACTTCATTAGCTGAAAAGCAACTGAAGAACCAGAGGAATTTTATGATGCTAAGGGAGGTTGTGATGAACCTTATTGTTACCGTTGGCACTAACCCTCTTCCGAGCTTTGTTGTATCTGATTATTTCTGCCGAATAGATAATCTGGCCATAGATAGGGTGTATCTTATTCATTCAGACGAAGAAAACATGTCTTCTCATAGTAGCACAAGGAAACAAGCCGAAGCAGTCCGGCATCTCCTTGAAAGAAGATTAGGTAGAAGAATCTGTTTTCTAGTTCCGTTAAAGAGAATCTCGGGTAGTGAAATCCGTGATTCCTTAGAGAACTTCTTCCGAACAGAAGATATTAATGGGCCCATCCACCTAAACTATACGGGTGGCACAAAGGCAATGGCTGTGCAGATTCCCAGCTTTATTAAGGATAAATTCAAGACGGACGTGACAGCTTCTTATTTAGATGCTCGAGAATGTAGAGTCAAATATGATGATAAGGCAATAGCAAGTCAAGAGGATGTCCGTTCTAAGGTTTATCTTTCGATATGTGACCTTCTGGAATTGCACGGATACAGTAAAATTGACCAACCTGAAATGGGTAATTTTCCAGGTGTTATGCACGCTATCAAGGAGCTGATTGAAAAAGGTCATATCGAGAAACTAATAAATCTTGGAAATAAGTTTGTGCCAACGCTTTACCAAGAAGAGGGTAAAAGTCGCCCAATAGAAAAACCTGGTAGATTTAAAAAGCGTTTGGAAGAACTTGGTCAGGACAAAGTCAGACAAATGTTTTCCGGTCTCTCAGAAGAAGCTATGTATGTTCTTAACTCATTTCCTCAAGAGAAGTGCCTTCTAGAAGAAGGAACCCAGATTTGGGTACCAGGCACAGAGGTTACAAATGATCAGTATAAAGCTAGAACAAATCATACTGTCGAATTCCTAAAGGGAAAATGGCTGGAGGAATTAGTCGCAGAAAAAATCATTGAGTATGCTGAAAAAAATCAGTTGCAGTACGGATTCAATTTGAAAGCGAAGAGAGAGAACTTGCCTGATTTTGAATTAGACGCCTTTCTGATAAAGGGTTATCAGCTTCTGGCTATTTCGGTTACAACTTCGCCAGCAAGACATTTGTGTAAAAGCAAAGGATTTGAGGTAATTCATAGATCCAGGCAAATAGGTGGAGACGAGAGCAGATCAATTCTTGTAACTCTTATGAAACAAACTGCCGCACGCGATCTGCAAGCGGAGCTTCGGGTTGAAAGTGGTTCAAGTTCAGATAGTTTTGTAGTTCTTGATAGATCAAATTACAAGGATATTGGTAATTACATAGATAGATTGTTTAGTTGATACTGGAGGTGGTGGCTTTGAAAGTACCTGCTCTAATAGTTGATACCGTTTCTATTCAGAAGTACATTTTTTCCAGTAACAAACTGAAAGAGAACATTGGTGCATCTTATATCGTCGAAAGAGCGTTTGAGGAACCTCTGAAGAACTCATTGAAGGACATTTTTGGGAAAAATGACTTTGATCTTGAATCCTGGAGAAAGGATCCCGATACTCTGTTGCTGCAAAGCGGAACTCCCTTTGAAATCCTCTATTCGGGTGGCGGAAACCTAGTAATCGCTTTCAGTGAGAAAGAAAAGGTCTTTGAGTTCGTGAGAGCGTTCTCTAGAGAGTTGCTTGTAGTGGCTCCTGGACTTAGAACTTCTTTCGGCTTCAATTTCGATTTTGATACCGACGAATTCAAAAAATCCATGAAGGTTCTGCATGAAGACTTGAGAAGGAATAAGAACCGTTTCCATCCGAATATTTCTCTTAGAAAGTATGGAATCACTGCCGACTGCCCAAGATCTGACGAAAGCGCAGAATTTTTCCACGACGACAATCAGTATGTTTCATCCGTCTCTAATACGAAAACAAAGTCAGTTGAAAAAGCCAATCAAAAACTTTCGTCTTTGGTAGCCGACATCTTAATGGACAGGTTCACTTTTACGGACGAGATCGATCTTTTGGGTCAGGTTGAGAGCGAATCAAACTATGTAGCGATAGTCCATATTGATGGAAACAGCATGGGAAAAAGGTTTGCAGAAATTGATTCCCTTTCCGGGCTTAGAAAGCTATCTGCCTCAGTTAGTAAAGCTACTCAGGACTCTTTTGTGGAGATGACAAGATATCTGATAGAACTCATCGAGAAAGATAGACTTACAGAAAAGAATGGGTTCAAGTTGCGTAAAGAAAAAGGAAAGACGATTCTACCGATACGACCGATCATAATAGGCGGAGATGACATTACTTTCGTTTGCCACGGGAAATTAGGCTTGATTCTTGCCTGGTTCTTTATCTCATCATTGGAGAAGAAGCAATTGAGTGATAAAAAGGGAATAACTGCCTGTGCGGGAGTATGTATAGCAAAAAGCAAATACCCCTTCTACAGGTCCTATTTGCTTGCCGAAGAGTTAACTTCTATCGCCAAGGCCGAATCGAGAAAGAACGCCGGTTCTTCATATCTGGATTTCCATTTGGCAACTACCGGTTTTTCTGGGAGTCTTGAAGAAATAAGAGATAAGCAGTTGACCGCCACTGAAGGAAATCTTCACTTTGGCCCATATAAAGTTACAAGCAATAATGAAGTCGGTACTATTTGTTCTTTGCTTTCAATAGTTTCAGCCTTTGCAGAGGGAAAATGGCCTAATAACAAGATAATGAAACTAAGGGAAAGGCTTTTCGATTCGCAAGAACAGATCCGTAACTTTATTGAAGAAACGAGGTCTCAAGGACTAAGTCTTCCCGAAATCCCTCACGAATCCTATGCAAGAAACGTCTGGATAAACAGTAAGACTCCTTACTATGATGCGATCGAGCTTATGGAGTTTCTTCCTGAAAAACCATTGGAGGTGATCGAATGCGATTTGAAATAAAGACACTTAGCTACACCGCTATCGGCTCTGGCGAAGGAGCCGGTATCATTGATACTGAGTTAGTTGCGCATGCCGATGGACTTCCATACATTCCGGCGAAAAGAATCAAGGGTGTTCTTCTGGAAAGTGCAACTGAAGTGACTGAAATGCTTGGCATTGAAAGAGATCTAGTTGAGTCTCTCTTTGGTGTAACTGGCACTTCTAAGGGAAAAGTTTGGATTGGGAATCTTGAGGTAGAGAATTACGAAGAAATCTCGCGCAAGCTCAAGTATTTCAAGTCTAACAAACTCTTCAAGGGACTAACAAACAAAGAGAAGATCCTTTCGCATTTCTCTGACACAAGACAGAATACTTCAATTGACTTAGAAACTGAAGTCGCTAAGGAACACACCTTGAGGACCTTCAGAGTTCTCAAACCAGGAACAGTCTTTGAGGCGGCTATTGAAGTTGATTCACCGCTCACAGAAGCGGAAAAAGCACTCCTCTACTTGGTCTGTCTTAATGTACGCAGGATTGGACTGAAACGTAATAGGGGATTTGGGAAAGTAAAAGCCACTATTAAAGGGATTGATATCAAAGACATCGATCATGCTTTGAAGTGTCTGAAAGATACACACGCAACAGAGAAACCGACCAAAAAAGCAAATGAAAGGCTTGGCGCATTCAAAGACGGCAAAACTATGCGCCTGAAATACACAATAAAGACTGATTCACCACTCGTGATTTCTAAAAAGAATGGCGATCAGAGCATGATAGACTCACTGGAGATGCTTCCTGGAACAACAGTGAGAGGAATTATTGCTGATAGGATGATCAGATCTCTAGATCTTGCTGAAGCTCACAACGATGAATTGTTCTTTGAACTGATCCTGAACGGAAGACTAAGAGTTGAACCTGCACTTCCACAGAAAGATGGAGAGATTTACTACCCGACTCCCATGAATATTCACAAAGTCAAGGACGCTAATGCTTCCAAAGATTTGCTAAACATATTTGAAGAACCTTCAGGAATGGTAAAGAGCAAACCACTTAGCGGTTTTTCCACGATAACTGATGGAGACGACGGCAAAATCATAACCACCATTTCAGTTGGCAAAGACGTTCAGTTTCATAATACCAGGGACAGAGAGACTGGACATAACATTGACGGCTCACTTTTCTACTATGAATCGCTAGAAGCAGGCCAGGATTTCTCGGGTTTCATTGTTTCCACTGAAGACAATCTTAAGGTGCTTCCAGAAATTCTGGGAAAAGAATTTCGTATCAGCATTGGCAAATCATCATCCTCACAATACGGCAATGCCAGACTTGTATTCGGAGAGATGGAAGATATGCCTGAACCTGAATTAGAAGAGCCGATCTTGCTTGCAGTGGCATCACCCGTAATACTTCTCAACGATTTTGGCTTTCCTGACACCAGTGCAGATCGTCTCTGTCATGAGATCGAACGACTCACAAAATGTAAGATCAACATAGAAAGAGCAGCCATCAATATCGAAGATTTCGATAACTATGTCGGGATATGGAAAATGAACAATGAAAGAGAGATTGCCTTTGCTCCCGGTTCAGGTTTCATAGTCTCCAATGTCTCAGGCGATGATCTCGATTTCTTCAATGGTATCAAACATATTCTCACAGACGGTTTGGGCGAGAGAGTGGCAGAAGGGTTCGGTAAATTGATGATAGTAGATTCGGACCTTTCGGAAGCAATCCTCCGCAAGAAGGAACAAGATTTCGACTCAAGTCCTGTGACTCCAGAACATTCATTGCAAATGCTTGAAGATATCATGCTTGAGGAAATGTCCTTGTTCGCTGCACACAGAGGATTTCTGAAACTGAATTCTCACGGGAAAGACAAAGCCAAACCCTACCTTTCACACATCACAAATCATCTTGCCGGAAGGATTCTCTATTTCTTGTCAAAAGCCAATAGCAAGAAAGATTTCTTGGAAAAACTCGACCAACTGTACTCAAAAAAAATCGACAATTCCAACAAAGAAGTAAAAACACCCAAGAAAGCAGCTAGTAGTTTGGAAAAAGCTGGAATTATGAATGACTTGAAGGCTTTTGATGAACCGGTGATAAATGAGATTAAACACTGGGAAAGGGCAAGAGACATTGAAATGCTCAAAATAGATCTGGACAATGAGAGGATTAAGTTTGATCTTGCAAAATCCTACTGGACCGCATTTTTCAGATTTGTCAGAATTCTCCATAAAAAAGATGGAGGTGATTGAGTTGAGCTCAATAAAAGAAAAGATTCTGCTCACAGGAAAGATAAGAAATGAGTCTCCGCTGATAATCGGTACAGGAAAAGGCAGCACTGTTGACACAGAAGTCATTCTAAACGAAAAAGGACAACCTTACATCCCTGCCACCAGCTTCACTGGAGCACTTAAACACCATCTGGAAAACGAATATAATACAACAGAAGCGACTAGAAGCATCTTTGGTTCCGGAGACTCACAGAGTATTCTGATTGTCGATGATCTATATCCTATAGATGCTCCTGATCCTAAAGACGCTCCTGTTGTGACTATTCGAGATGGAATAAAGATAAACAGACTAACCGGTATAGTTGAAGAGAAAAAGAAATACGATTATGAGTTGGTGGAAAAGGGTTCCGAGTTCAATTTACGCATTGAATTGACTATAAGGGACAATCAAGAAGATATTGAATCGAGTATTTTCTCACTGCTAGCGACGATTCTTGCTGAACTTGAAAGTGGGGCAATATCGATTGGGGCCATGGGGTCTAAAGGTTTTGGAAAGATAACTATTTCTGAAGTCAAAGCTTACCGTTTTATTTTCCCGGAAGACGGTAGAAAGTGGCTAAAGTATCTTGAACATGGTGTTACAGAAGACTCAGCTCACCTCTCAGTAAATCTGAAAAAGTATCCCAAGATGGAAAAGAAAAATAGTCTGTTGCTTGATATTGATGCAGTTTTTGAAATCAAGAATGCACTGATGATTGGATCTTCGATAGTTGAAAGTGGAGAAGATGAAGACAAAGACCCAGACAAGACCGCACTTACCAGTAGAGAACAGTTTGTACTGTCAGGAACAGCACTAAAAGGGGCGATAAGAGATAGAGCAGTGAGGATTCATAACACTCTCTCCGGAAAAAACGTGTCGGGAAATGAAGACCCTGAAGACATAAAAGAGCTTTTTGGCTGGGTCGATGAAGAAGGAAAAGAGTCATATAAGTCAAAAAGCAGAGTCAGGGTGACGGAAAGTTACATAAACAAAGATACAGTTCATCATGAGAGACAACCCAGAATCAAAATTGACAGATTCACAGGGGGTGTGGTTGGGGGAGCTCTGTTTGAAACCGAGCCAATATGGCATAAGGAAGAAAAGATAAAGGTTAAGATCCAGGTGAAGAAACAGAAAGACAAGGACTCTTCGTGGGAAGTCGGACTTATGCTGCTCGTATTGAAAGATCTGTGGAATGCTGATTTGCCAGTTGGCGGAGAAAAGTCGATAGGGAGAGGACTTCTTGTGGGAAAACAGGCAAGAATCCGCGTTGATGGAACAGAGTTCGAAATTGAAGAGAATGAAAATGGCAATCTTGATATCAAAGGCGACAGGGACATTATGGAGGAATATGTCTTTAAGTTCCTGGAGCACGTCAGGAGGCATTAACATGCGCGAAATTGATATAGTACATTCGACTGTGACAACCGGGAACTGCATATGTGACGAATTGCATAAGATTACTCAAGGTTTTGAAGGGTTGAAAACTGTCTGCTGGTTCAACCACGAGATAAAGTTCGGAATATTCTGCGAGGATTTTTTGAGGCAAATCGGCGGCTTCGACAATTTTTGCAAACACATTATCAGGTGCAGGATATTCGATCAAGACAGAGAATTTTTTGTCTGGAAGACAGGAGACAGGATCAAATATCGTATAAGGAATGACAAGTCTGGAGAGAAAGTGGAAGTAATCGATGCCGATCAAGTGATGTGGGGCACAAGATTTATCGGCTCTGACGGCGTAATCAGAGTATCGGAGTCTCGAGGCATCAAATACGAGCTTCCTGAATCATGTGTAGATAACCCACTGCTGTCAGGAACAAAAAGGCTTGTTTTGAGAACGAGAAATTACGTTGACTACAACGAAATTGGACAGGCTTCGTTTGTGGATAGCAGGTTTGCTTCAATTAGAATGGAGGGGAATATATGACAACAGAAGAAGCAACCTTAAAAATATCCCTTTCAAAGAAAAATAAAAAGATTTTCGAAGTCGTATTTACTAATGGTAAATCCATGCCAGTAAATGGTTTGGTTGATATTCCTTCCGAAGCTAATGAGAAAGACGCATTGGTAAAGAGAGAGGGAGGCAAGATAATTGAAATCACGGTTGAAGGGAAAAGGTACGGATTGAAGCATTCCCCTAACAGACAACCCAGTACAAATCCCTCGAAAGATCCAACAAAGCCCTACAAAAAGGAACATAAAAGAGAACCATCTCGTGCTCCCTATAACTTTATTCCTCTCAATGATGTTGTTGTTGAATCCGAACATGGAAGCTCGGTCCCTGGATTCGGTTCTTACAAAGACGGATTATTTAGCGGTTACATAGATCTCACAATTGATGCCAAAACACCCGTTTACATCCGCAGATTATCGAAGCAATCGGAGTTCTTCGAAATAGGTGGTCGATCTCTCATTCCAGGAAGCACTATTAGAGGGCTCACAAAGAACATCATGAAGATCGTATCTTTTTCCAAATTCCAGGAGAAAGAGGATTTTGAAGACCGAAATCTTTATTACAGAGCGGTCGGTGATCCGGGAAGCATAGGAAAACTCTACAAATCACTTATGATAGATGACAACAACCACTATTTCCCCAGAGTAAAAGCAGGAATACTCAAGAAAAAGGGCAGAGAGTACACAATCTCGCCGTCCAACGAATCTAAGGAATATGAATATACGCAGTTCTATCGGATAAATGGCACCTTTGATGGAACGGGAGAGCATTTCAAAATAAGCTTTAAGGCAAAAACCGAACACTTGGATTGCTTCTCATTCAGCGAGATTTACTTCAAGCCAGCTAGGCCTAAAACTCATGAACATGTTCACAACACAAAAAAGGGACCAATTACGATACTTCTAAAATACGCTTTAATAGACACTTATTCAAAATACGCAAATGAGCACCTAAAAAAGGGCTATCTAATACTTACGGGAAAGTCCCCAAGAAAGCACATGCAGTGGGTCATAAATACTGCGGATCCAGAAAAGTCTGCTCTTGAAATCCCAAAACAAGTTATTGAAGATTATGAACAGGACAAATCTAGAAACTCGGTCGATTTACTTAAGATGCTGGAAAAAGAGAGCGAAGTTCCCTGCTTCTATTTGGCAGACGAAGATGGAAACATCACAGACTTTGGTCACACGGCTCTATTTAGAAAGAGATACTCATGGTCTGTCGGGGATCATGTACCAGAAAACCTGAATCCTGACAAAAAATCTAATAGAGTCAATGATATCGTGGAGGCTATCTTTGGCAAACTCGAACACTGGGCCGGCCGTGTTTACTTTGAAGATGCAGAACTCCAGTCAAATGGCGCGAATGTATTCATGGACAAAGCAACGCTGAAGATCCTTTCTTCCCCCAAGCCCACTTGCTTTCAACATTACCTTGAACAGCCTTCAGGGACAAACACAGACAAAAGCAATCTTTGCCACTGGGATAACGAAGCCAATATACGGGGATACAAAATGTACTGGCACCGCAATACCTATGGACAGTCTGGAGAGTATGACTGGAAAGAGAGCGAGCCAATACCGGAAAACGATACTCAGCACGCGTATCCAATAGAACCCGCAAAGCCAGGGACTAGATTTAGGGGAAGGATAAGATTTGAGAATCTCTCTTCTATTGAACTTGGAGCGTTGTTGTTTTCACTTGATCTTCCTGAAGGCTGTTGCCACAAAGTGGGTTTGGGAAAACCATATGGGTTAGGGTCCGTAAAAATCCGCGCAGCTCTTGTTTTAGTTGATCGTACAAAGCGCTATTCAAAGCTTTTCGACGGAGAGAACTGGTCCCTTTCCGAAAAGAAAGGCGAGAGCTCAATAGATACCTATAAGAAGGCTTTCGAAGACTACGTACTGTCTAGTATTGGAAAGAAGGAACTGAAATCTCTTTGGGATCATGAACGCATGAAAGAGTTGAAGTCAATGCTTATGTTCGGCAATTGCAATCATGAAGAATGGCTTGAACAGACACGGTACTTGAAGGGAGGAACTGTTGATAGCGAGTATAAAGACAGAAGAGTATTGCCAAAACCCGGGGAGGTAAGATAAAGCATCGAAAAGAATTTTGGAAAACGGAGGTTTGACAACAGCGGCTCTCGCCGCTGTTGTTCTTTTTTAGACCTCTTCTCTCTTCATAAATCATCAGCAATCCCTAATACTTGCTCTAGGATAACAGAAAAAAACACCTGGATAATCGCTTCGCGTGTTAGCCTTCGTCAATTTCAACAGTCTTCCTTCTTTCTATAGCAATAAACCTAAAAGCATTATAGAAAGCTAATCACAAAACTTTTTCTAAAAAGTGTGATTATATACCTTGAAAGGAGGTGTAGTATGGCTCTAGGTCCTTATCCAGAGAAAAGCTGGTCTCTCTCTAAACATAAAGAGTTCGTTGAGTGCCGAAGGAAGTATTTCTTCAGTACGTTCGAACAGTGGGGAGGCTGGGAAATAATTGCTCCAGAGAGGAAACAGAAGGCATATAGACTTAAGAAGCTTGCTTCTCTCCACGCGTTTGTAGGGACATTGGTCCACAGGGAAGTCGCCATGGCATTAAGGGGATATCCATTGGAACTCGATGAAAGCCTTTCAAGAATCGAGAAGGCCCTTCAAAAAGCGTTTGACGATTCTATAAAGAAGGCCGCTTCTTGGGAGATGGATCCGAAGAACGTGACCATGTTCCAGGAAGTGTACTACCAAAGAGAGAAATGGGATCAGGAAACCATAACGCTAACCGTTAAAGAGCTTCTAGACAAAGCGCGTACATGTCTAAATAACTTCATGATCAGTGATTCTCTTCAGTTGCTGAAAATGGAAAAGTGTCTTCCCATTGAAATCGAGGACAGGTTTCCCAGCTTCAGTTTGAACGGTCTGAAGATCTTTTCGATTGTTGATCTTCTCTTCAAGAGATCAAACGGTTCGTTCTGGATAATAGACTGGAAGACCGGAAAACCGAATGGAGAAAACGATGAGAGACAGCTGAAGCTCTACTCCATGTATGTAAGTAGCCGTTATGGTGCGAAACCTGATTACATCCACTGTACTGACGAGTTCTTGCTCGAAGGAGAGAAGACAGACTATTCATTCACTGAGGAAGACATCTCGACAGAAAAACAGCGAATTGTCTTCTCGAACAGGAAGATGGAAGAGTATCTCGAAGACGTCCGCTTGAACAGACCAAAAGACATCTCGGAATTCCCAAAAAGGAACGACGACAACTGCCAATACTGCCAATTCAGGGAAATCTGCTCCTGAATCAGTATATACACGAAAGATCTATATGCCTAAAGAGGCCGAGGCCGCTAACTCGAGTTGATCCAGAAAGCTTATGAGGTGGAGAATGGAAGATTGTGCAAGACCACAAAACTTCTTTGAGCTTAGCACTAAAAATAACTCCAAGAACTGTCTGACCTGCAAACACCTAACCAACAGCATCCAAAAAGACGGAGGACTTCTCAGAATCTTTTTCAACAGATCGCTCATCTGCGCTTTCTGCAGATCGATAGATACGGATAATCCAACAACGTGCTGCGAAAAGTGGGAAAGACGTCATGAATTCTCAGGGAACCCATGCCATTCGAAGGATCTTGCTATTAGAAAAGTCGTATATTCATTTTCGGAAGAGACAAGAGTGATTTCCAGACTCTCTCCCAGCGGACACCCACTTATGTTTACTCTCCCTCTTGTTGATGAGAATGGAGTAACTTTTGATGAACACGAACAGCAGTTTCTGTACAGAGAACTAATGGCAGATGCAGATTCGGAAATGCTACCGGAAGGAAATGAAGACACATTTGTTCCTAACTCGATTCTCTTGCGAGAAGGAGAAGATATCACGCATACCATATCCTCATCTCCTGAGCCTGTAGACGTGGAAGAGCCGTATGAACCTGAAAGAGGATTCTAATTGTTCGGCTAATCAGCTATTGTATGCATATCTGGCTGTAAATATGCTGTCTAAGACCACTGTGTCGTCTATTTCTGCCCGAAGATTGATGATCCATGCATTTGTGACTAGTCTTTCACAGCAACCAAACAAGACCTATCCAGTGAACAAGCGAATAATGGAGAAACACTATTGCGGCATGTAGATGGAAGAAAGACCCAAAGAATACTCAGCCAGAAGGCTAACACGTTTGGAGGGAAATGCTGGACGATCTCAGTGGTCTGATTATAGCCGATAAAGGAAGGCAAACTAAGAGCCATAGTCAGACCCAGATCAAGAAAGAAGGATTCGGACTTCAAGCAGAAACACTCACAGACATATTCAAAGCGATGGAATATAGAGAGGCTGTTCCAGAAAATGAAAGAGGTGTTCAGAGTAGAGACTCCCAGAAAAGGTGGCAGAGATGATCTCTATTCAAGAGTAACGGCACTATTTCTAGTGCTCGTTACTCTTGCCTTATCTAAGTTCGTGTTTGATTCTCCCATTCTCGATTACCTCAATTGTTTCTGATTTGTTTATTGGATACGGTGTTTCTTCATTATGTCACAAGGGAATGTAAGCAAATGCAATTGCCAAGGAGCGACCGTTGTTTTGCTTTTATTGCAAGAACAACTATAATAGACTAACGAAAACTATTGGCTTCTTATTCGTTATATTAGTTGGAAATTAAACACTGTCTTTTACCTCAAATTGAGTTGCTTTGAACTGGAGGTTAGAGTAATACAAGATTTCGTTGATAGGCTTCTCTTTCCAATCGAGACAAGCAAGGCCATCGAAAAACCTTGGCAATAGATTCGAGAGGATGGTTGAAGGTATCTTCTTACAGAGGAGAGGATTGGAATGGATTTATTTCGCATCGTAATTGAGCAAATGAAGAAATTCTCCAAAGACGCTTCGAGTATTCAAGACATCCTCCGACAAATCGAAGAGAGAGAAGATGATTTCCCAACTGACGGTTTTCTTGAACTCGCTGGAGTAATCGCCAAACTTGAGAACGATAGACAAGCTATTTTGGAAGCGGTTGCGTTAGAGAAGAAAGCGTCCGGTAGCGAAATTAGCACATTGCTGGATGTTAGTTCTGTCATACGCGAGGATGTGAGAAAGGCGCGATTCTCAAAACAACTTGAATCTGCAAAAATTCTTATTGATGAGCTCTCAGAAGAAATACCCCGTCTCAGTTGTCCATCGGCTCCAGAAATACTTGAAGACTTGAGGGGGAACTTTTCATCCCTTTGTAATAGTATTTTTGATTCTTCTACTGAGGAAGACCGCCTAACTTCTCTACTAGGTGAACTGCAACACTACGCGGAGTTGATAACGCTTGTTGATCAGAGAGATAATATAGACGATGAAGAACTTGTCGATAGAGCAGAAGCTCTCAAAGGGGCTCTTGGAAAAGGCATACACGCAAAACTGTTATTTGGAAAGCTTTTCCTGGAAAGTGAAGGTAAAGAACCGACTCCGCCGAGAGAGAAGAGAAGTGAGGAAAGCAAAAAGCTAAGCAGAGAAGAAATCGAACATTCTGCGGATGAAAAGGATAGTGGCGGTGTAGATATTGAATCTATAATTGAAGACAAAGAATCTGAGAGCACTGACACTTCGGTTATTGATCAAACAGAGCAACAAGAAGAAAGGAAAAGTGCTATTCAGGACAGTTCGATTCCCGGCGAATTGGTTCAATACGAAGACTTGATTCCATATTTTCTTGAACAGGGTAAATACGGACTCGCTTATAATGCTGCCGTTGCCTTTGAGAAGCTTTCCTGTAGGAGCTTCGAAGGTTATGTCTGGAGTGATATCCTAAAGGCTCTGGCAATAAGCAACGAAATCAGCGAAGCAGGTTCACCACTGATCAATGACGTGAAAACACTGTTGGAAAAGACTTCTAAAGAGATAGAAAAAGCAAAAGACAAGTCAGAGAGAAATGTCCAAAGGATCATCTCAACAGCTTCACTACTGAAGCCTTTCTTTATGGAGCCCACATCTTTTACTGACATATCGGTGGAATTTTCTGGTTGTGATAGTGCTTTCCAGCAATCCATACATGAACTGAGTCAATCTACTTTGAGCAAACATCTCTTAAGCGATTTCATTCGAAGAAAAGGTTATGAGGAAGAGTTAAAGACAATCTCTGACAAAGCCTCAGAATGGCACACCAAGACCAAGAATTCCACGAAATCTTACCGAGATGCCACGAAGGTCTTAAAGGCAAGCCTTAAGGAAGACGGTCTGCTCAGCAGAATCCTGAAACCTGTAATTGATAACGACGGTGCCAAGATTGATGAAGTGAGAACTAACCTCGATTCCATTGGTGATGAAGCTGATATCAATGAGTTCATAAAAAAAGAGATGAAGAATGCTAAAGGCAAACCAGTTCGCGATACTAGTATTCCTCCCGATTTAGTGCAGAAGTTTATAGAGGGAAAGTCATACGCTGAGGAGTGGATAAAGATCCAGGATGACAGAAAGAAAACAGGA
>Ga0334887_1002214_pt1 | contig 22380 bp, 34 predicted proteins | sample GraSluR1_MG_10_FD_207217 | JGI IMG/M metagenome (GOLD analysis project Ga0334887, IMG submission 207217) | Sludge microbial communities from methane-producing bioreactor in Wageningen University, Netherlands - Granular Sludge_18_07-R1 | ecosystem: Engineered > Bioreactor > Anaerobic >...
ACAGTTTTAAATTAGTTTTGCCTTATATCCACTACGGTCCTTTTGGAAATCTAGGTGCAAGTAAATTCACAGAAAGAATACCTGAAGGAATAGGATCCTGTATTGTTTTTCACAGCCCTGTAACTCGCGAATTTAACCCATCGAATGATGAGGCATTACATAAAATAGTGAAAATAATAAACGATGAAAAACTAACCAACAAACCCCTTAAAGGCTCTTTGTTTAAAGTTATGACAGATAAAGCTCATGGTGATGTTGTAGTATTGAATGATTTTGCCATTGTTGGTTTAAGCCGAGCTCCGAAAAGCACTGAAGATATTGACCCAGGTTTGGGTGAAGCAATAAAACGAACTATTGAATCAAGCGGATATAAAGCATTTGTTGTAGATATGCACAATTCTGAAACAGATGATGTTGAATCAATTCTCCCCGGATCTGAGGGTGCAATAGAATATCTTAAAATTGCTGAAGAGATTTCCGTACAGTTAAAAAAGATTAAAAAAGAAAAAATAAAAATTGGGTATTCTGAAATTACAATTGATGAGTTAGGGGGCGTATCCAATAAAATTGGCCAAGCGGGCATAAAAATTGTTTCTTTTGTAACTAAAAATAAAAAATATACAATAGTTGTTATGGATTCAAACGGTATAAAACCTGATGCCAGACAAAAAATTATTGCGCTTGGTGCTGAGACATATACCACAGATACGCATGCAGTTAACACTGTGAGGGGCATTATTAATCCTATAAATATAGAAGACGTGTTCAAAATTGAAGATAAACTAAAAACAAAAATAGTAGAAAGCTTGAATAACGCCAAAGAATTGAAAGGCTCTTTCCATAGGCAGCAGATGGTGGTTAGTGTTTTAGGAAGAGATACAACAACTGAAATAATAACAACTGTTAACTCAATAATAGCAATGGCAAAATTGATAGTTCCTATAATGATTATATTAAGTATAATAATTATTTTGGGAGTGCTCAATTATTTGAGCGGAATTGGTGTTTGATGATGAATATTGCATTTTTTACAGATACGTATCTCCCGAACAGAGATGGTGTAGTAACATGCCTTTTAAATTTAAAAGAACAGTATGAAAAAGAGGGCCATAAAGTATTTGTTTTCACATCAGGAACAAAAGAAGATAAAAAAAATAATAAGGATCCTAGTGTTTATTATCATTCTAGTTTGAAATTCCCCCCCTATCCTGATTATAAAGTAGCAGTTCTACCGTTTTTTTCTGTTTCAAAACTTAGAGAAAATAAAATAGATATAATTCATTCCCATGCCTTAGCAACAATGGGTGTGGCAGCTTTTGTTGGTGCAAAAAAAATGAAGATACCTTGTGTTGAAACTTTCCATACCAAAGTCTCTCAAGGAACCCACTATTTAACAAACAATGAGAAACTTCAGAAGATGGGTGAAGATGTTGTTTGGAAATATTTGCGATGGTTTTCTTCACAATTTGATACAGTGACATGCCCTAGTGAAAACACAAAAGAAATGTTATCTGTAAATGGGATAAAGGCAGAAGTTTATCCAAACAGTGTTGACATACATAGATTTATCCCTATGAGTATGGCAAGTGAAGAAAGAAGAAAAATATTTCTATTAAAACAAAAAGAATATGTTGAAAAATATAAAATAAACAAAAACACTATGATATTTGTTTCGCGAATTGTTAAAGAAAAAAATATTGATTTGGCAATCAAATCCATGCCCCATATATTAAAACAAATAGAAGATGCAAGATTAATCATAGGTGGTCGGGGGCCAGATGAAGAAAATTTAAAGAAATTAGTTAAGGAGCTTGGAGTAGAAAAAAGTGTTATTTTTACAGGATTTATTCCAAGTGAAGACCTGCCTATGCTTTACTCAACAGTTTCTGCTTTCGCATTTCCTTCAGGAATGTTTGAAACACATGGGCTTGTTGCCTTAGAAGCGTTGGCATGCGGTCTGCCAGTTGTAGGAATAAAAAATTCGGCTGTTGCAGAGATGATTAATGAAAAAACTGGAGAAACTGCAAACAGTGATCCCGAGAATTTTGCCGAAGCCTGTATTAAATTACTAAAAAATGTTGACCAATATACTGAAACACGAAAATTTGCTGAAAAATTCTCAAATGAAAAAATATCAAAACGATTTTTGGATATGTATGCCCGACTGATTGAAGCGAAAACTTAAAAAGCTTATCAGTACTTAAAAGAAACAGGGTAGACCACATGGATAAATCAATAGAATTAACCGGGAAATACAAAGAACTATTAAAACTTTATATTGATTTAGAGAGAGAGATGGAACGATCAGACGTTAAATTGAAAAAATTGAAGGCAAGATTTAAAAATATTTCAAAAAGAATTAAGATATCTAGGAAAGAAGAAACCTTGAATAATTTATATTTTAAAGGAATTAGTATCTCTGATAAAATTGCTGATTTATTGATAAAAAAAAGTGTAGTTAGTAGGGGTAATTTTATAATGAAAAATTTTGAAAATGTGGCCAGTTATATTCATAGAAATGATTTTGTTAGTGCTGAAAAAGAACTTACGATAATTAAAAATAAAATTGCAAACCCTCCCTTAAAGTATAGTTCAATAACTCCTCTTTTAATAGGAGAAATGTTATCACAGCATCAACAAAGAGTAGACAAATTATTTTTTGAAAAAATAGTTAGATCCAAACCTGTGGAAATTGTTTTGGATAAAAATATTGCTGTTATTTCAGCACAAGATAGAGAAATCGAAACCATGCGCTCTTCATATCTGATTGAAAAACTGTCAAAACTTGCAAACAAGAAAATTGAAACTACTGACATCCCAATATGTGCAACGATTGAAACTGATAACAATTACGTAAATTTAACAATTATTGAAAAAGAAATAAATGACAAAGGTATTGTCGCCAATAGACATTTTGTTAGATTTCCAAATGATTTTATCAGATAATCTTCTTTTTTGCATTAACAAGGTAATAATCTTGGTAGCCGGCTTCGATGTTCACTTGAAAATCTAAATATCTTAGCTGATAGGCAGTAACTAAAGGATCAAAACTTGATTCAGTGAGTTCACGATATCCTGCAGTTTGACTACCAAAAATTAAAAGTTGCCCCCCATCATCCAATACTCTTTTAAATTCTAAATAAACCTGCATTGGATTTTCAAGATAATTAACTCCAAAGAATATTCCTATGGTTTGAAAAAAACCATCATTAAAAAACGCCATATCTCCTATATTTTCTATTTCATTTAAATCAAACAATATTCTAGGCCTATCTGGAATTTCATATCTTTCTAAAGCTTCGATAGAATAGTCTAGCGCAGTCACACTAAGACCTTCTTTTGGTTGGAAGTAGGTTTCAAAACCGCACATCGCTTCCAAACAATTTCTTCGGGCCATGTGAGTTATTTTATCTTTAACCTGTTTTTTTATTTTGTGAGGGGGCCCCCAATCTTTAGGCATCTGCCTTGCAAAATAATCCCATTTTTCTTGTTTACTGAAACTATCTTTAGGGAAAACGCAGTGAGGTTTTAAATCGTTTAAAGCTTTTTCAACTCCCTTTAAATCTTGATTTCTTATCGAATTCATTAAATCTTGATAAAATAATTTTCTGACTTCTCTTGTAATAAATCTAATTTCTATTTCTATAGGGCCTATTTTTTCTTCTACAGACTTCCAACAACTCCAATCTGAAGAACAAAGCGGAACTAATCTTTTCACATAATCTTCTGAAGATTTCCTAGGTTTAACTGATGTGACATAAACGGGCTCATTGTGTCTTACCATAAAAGTATTATAAATACAACTTAATTTAAATGTTTTGATTGGTAAGTTTTTCATTGGCCATTGTATTTTTTATTATTTTGAAAAGTTTTTCATGACCTTGAGAATTAGGGTGAAGGCCATCTTCCAAATCCCTGTTAGTTAGTTTATCATATACAAAAATAAAAAGAACTTCGTTTTCAAAACATATTTGTTTAAGAATTGCATCATACTTTTTTACATAACTATTTTTATAAGAATGATCTTCATTCCAAGAAACTGGATTTGCTTTAGCTTCATCAACGGGAGTCAAACCAACAAAAATTATTTTTTTGGAATACTCTTTTGATTTTGAAATAAAGTTTTGAATATTTTGTTTGAAATTTTGCTCAGAAACTTTTGTTTTTTTGGTTGAATTAATTATTTGACAGTCATTTATACCTATTGCAAAAATAATAACCATTTCTTCATCTTCTTCTATCCTGTCTTTGATCTCCTTTTGAAAACGGTTTGATATATTTTCAGAAGTGTCTCCAGAAAAACTTAAATTATAGATTAAAGGACAGTTTTCAATTTTTTGAGAGTGTAAAAACTGTTTGAGCCGGCTAACCCAACCTCCTTTTTCATCCCAAGCACCATAAGAAATACTGTCTCCAAAAACTAAAATATTCATAATAAAAGAGAGAGTGAAAAGTTATAAAAAGGGAATGGGCCCAGCCGGATTTGAACCGGCGACCTTTCGATGTCCGAAGTTTTTTGATAAAACTTCTTTTTAAAGAAGTTTTTATCAGTCGAACGCTCCAACCAAGCTGAGCTATGGGCCCATTAAACCCTATAAATATGCTAAAAAGCTTTTAAAAATGTTTCGACGTTTATTGGTATGTCCCAGTTACTGTCCCGCTAACTGATGATTGAAGGATTGGATCATCCGCATCATGATATATTATTTCTACATGTAAATTGTAATTCTTTCCTTTTTCACCTATGACAAAAGAACCTGATCTGAGCATTAATGTCTGATCCTGACCAGGATATAATGTTGTCCGATCTTGAGAAACTGCAGGTGTTCCCACACCCACAGCAGTGATTACCACAGGATAATTGGCATTATTTAAAAGTTTGACAGCTGCTGTGTTATTTGAATAAATAACAACGTTTTCTAATATAATTTCTTTTGCAGTCCATTCTATTCTGCTGAAAGCCGGATTAAATCCTGCCCTAACACCAACCATACTTCGCACAACACCTACTGCTATCAGAGATATAACTACAACAATCGCGAGAATTATTAGATACTCGGTAGCAACTTGTCCTCTTTTTCCCATATCGTCACCTGTTAAAATCCACTCTATTAAAATTTATAAACCTTTCATTAAACATCAAACAGTTATTTTATTTTTAATTCATTTGTAAATTTTGATAAAAACACACTAGATATTTTTGAAAGCATGGGCAGCAAATAAACTGGAACAGCCCCTCCTGCAATTAAACCAGTAATTATTCTTAATAAATTATTGCTCTGGTGTAGCCCAATAAGTTGTAGTGTTCCATCCAGTGCTAGAGGTGCAATCAAAATTACAAAAATTAAAATGTTTGGAAATTTAGTTTTATCTTTTTGTATTAAATAAAATGCAACACCCAAAACCATGCCCACATATATTGCTAAACATCTAGAACAAACAGGAAATTTATATCCTACAGAACCATCGCCATATTCAACTGCTATTGATTTTATGTAGATAGGTGTTTCCTCTGACAAACAATTATCAATTTTTGATATTTCATCGCCTTGGTAAAAAACACACAATGAGCGTTGGGTTATTTGATGGCACGTTGGTGCATAAATATTATAGCTTATTTTTGCCAGAGATTCATCAGAGCGAAAAATCAAAGGGGTTATAACGATGGACAGTATTACTGCCATCATTATTATAGTATACGCAACCACAACCAGATTTAAATTATTTTTATTAAAAAAATTTAAAAATTTAGAACCCATTGCATCACTCGATATTCAGAACTTTTGATATTTCTTTTTCTTTAGATATATCAATTTTATGAGGAGTTGGTTCTAATTGTTTAACTGCGCAATTTCTCTCCTTTTTTCCTTTTTGTCTTTCTGGCGAACGTATCATAACATTTTTGTCATTAACAACTTTGGTAATTACAACTTGTTTTCCTGCATCTCTGCCTGTGAGTTTAACACAAACTCTTCCTTCTTCAATTATTTTTGCCATTAACATCTACCTCCAAATTTAATATCAAAAGCTGATAAAACCAAATCGACTAATTTATCACCATTGTAGCTTATACTATTAATCTCTATATCAAAATTACTGTGATCGGTTATATCAATACCATAAACATCCATATACCTTCCTATATTGTTCTGATCTTTTTCTTTCATATATCTTATTGTTTCTTCAATATCTGATTTGGCATCAGACCTTCCCCTAATCATTCTTTCAGCACAAGGAACAGCTGGTGCATAAAGCCAAACTTTGAAATCAACCTTAAGACCGTCTCCTTTTTCTTTAGAAATTTTCTCTAATATCCACGGTCCAAGCCATGTTGAAACAACAACATCTCTGCCTTGATCAAGTGTGCTTTTAACCTCATCATAAAGTTTTTCATCAAACAATTTATCAGTATCTTTGTATTTTTGGTGTTCAGGTGTCTTATCTGTACCATCCATAACAGCAGAAACAACTTTCTGAAATTCGGCAACATCAGAAAATCCTTCTTCTTCAGCTATGGTTTTGAGTGTGGGACAAACATGAACAAAACTAGGTCTTCTTTTTGTAATGCCTTTGCATGTAAAATCCTTGCCTGCACCTGTCCATCCCCCAACACAAATAATTCTGCCCAAAATATTCACCTATTCTTTTAATTGTGCTTCCACATATTTCTTGTATTTGATATCTACATCATCAATTTTCATCATCCCGAGTTTGACTCGGTTTGAGAACTTTAAAATAACTCTGAGTTCTGAAGGGCTTAAATGACCTGCATATTTTCTATTAGGAACTCTTTGTGATTTAGAAAGTTTAGAATCACTCGAAACCCCTCTTAAAGGTTCATGGGATATTGCACTATAATGTTTTTTAGTTTTGTTTCTTGCAGCATATCTAACTATTGTTTTTCCCCCTGGAGTTCTAACAAATTTTTTTGTTTTTGATGTGGACCTATTTAATGGTTTAGTCATTTAATTCACCTCTTTTTTTAAATTTAATTTCTCAACTGCTTTGTAAAATAATGTATTAACCAATAATCCCATTACAAATAATATTAGAATTACAAATTCAACAGCGCTCCATATATTACTTTCGTGCAAAATGGGTATGCCAAAAGGAAGTTTGAAAAAAACATCACCATAAGCAGAACCGATATGGCCAAAAAGAACTGCTGCTACCGGCAAAATTATGATCATGGGAACCATTGATTTAAACATTGTTTTGCTCATTCTGCCCATTATGTCAACTTGTTTAGCTTGTATTTGGGAGAGTTTGACTTTATCATTTCTTTTTTCTGCTTCCGACATTTCTTTTTGAAGTTCTTTCATTTGTTTATTTATGTCGCGCATTTCTGCTCTAGCACCCCATTTGTGATTAATTGAAACTATAACATATAAATAAACAGAACTCATCAATACCAATAAAATATAAACGGGTATTTCCATCATTACATCACCTATTTATTTGTACCAAAAATTGTACCGAGGATTGGTACATACCTGAAGGCACCCATTTGATCTAATTGTTGATATAATCTATGCAAAATCATAACTGTAAGTAAAATACCTGTTCCTGTTCCCAATGCTCCAGTTATGTTTGCAAAAGCTGCAAGGAAACCAACAAACGCAGATCCAAGTATTGTAATTGTTGGAATAAATTTATTTAATGTCATTTCAATAATCCGTGGATCTCTCCTCATTCCAGGAATGTGAAGACCGTATTGGAATAGCTGCATTGAAACATCTTTGGAAGTCATACCTGATGTTTCAACCCAGAACATACCAAATATGATTGATAAAATAACATAAATACCAATATAAAACGTTAAATGTATTAATAAAGGTATTTTGAAAATTGGAGAATAACCCGTTAAAAGATGGTTTATGTGATCATCTATTTTCGTTTTATAACCTGGGACTATTCCCTGGGGTGTGAATAAAGAAAACAGTCCATCTACCATCTGCGGCCGCACTGTGCCATCTTCACTTGTAAGCCCAACATTATAAACTAACAAAGCTAAAGGATTTTTTTGTGCCACTTCTATTATATTTGCTATGAAATCATCTCCTGCAGGCATATCTTCTTGAGACATAGTGGGAAACACCGTTCCAACAACCTGCACGTTCATTAAAAGTGCAGCCGTTAGAATAACAGGTATGTTTGAAACATAAAGTAAAGGAATTGAATGCACAGTGTCCATACCTCTTAATTTTCCAAAAACTAAAGGAATGTCTACCTTTAAACTTTCAGCATATACCACAACTAAAAATACTAAAACAGTTGATAATAATGGGGCTAAAACTGCCAAGGCCATAGGAATTGCTTCTGCACCCGCACCAGTTGCACCCATCAAAATCTCAAATGATTCTGTTATGAGGCCCAAACCCAACATCAATACCATAAATGATACTCCTGCTGCAATGAATAAACTAATTCCAGAACCAATACCTCTTTTTTGTATTATTTCATCTAAATACATCAATATAATAGAACCAAAAGCAAGTTGTAATGTAACCATTATAATTATAGGTAACTCACCTGCTGCTCCCAACATACCCATTGTTTCTGGAGTATGTAATGCAAAAAAACCTTGTCCCACTGTAAAAAACAATGCTTCAACTAAAGCTAAAACAATTGCAAGTGTTTTTTGAAAAGTAAAATAGTTTTTACGTTCTTCAGAATCGTTCATATCCACATCAATGATTTTTGCACCTGAAAATAATTGTAGAAAAATACTCGCCAAGACGATTGGCCCTATTCCTGTTGTAATTAAAGAACCGAGATTTGCTGCTGTTACTGCAGAAAGAAAATTGAGCTCCCCAGTAAATTCTGTTATAGGCCTGACACCAACTGCAATTGTATTATACATTAAAAAATATATTACAAGTGCCAACCCCACCCATGTTAATCTCTCAGACATTGAAGGAATTTTATCAGAAGTTTTAACTTCTGGAATTATTTTTCTAAGTGGTGCAATAAAGTTAAGCTTCATTATTCTTCATCCCCGTCTTGTTCTTTAACCGCCTCTTTTGTTTCGGCGTTTTTTTCTTTTGATTTGGTTGTAGATTGGAGGATTTCAATTTTCCCCCCTACTTTTTCAATCTTTTCTTTGGCATTTTTTGTGAATGCGAACGCATGAACTTCAACTGGTTGTGTGATCTCACCATTTCCAAGAACTTTGCCGTAGAAAATAAAAGGTCCTTTTTCCGCTTGGTTTTCAATTTCGTAAATATTTATGGTTTGAATTTTCTTTTTATTTGGTCGAATAAAACCATGAGCTCCGCTACCAAATTTTCCAGGTTCATATTTTGTTGCATAAGTAAATCTATGTTTTTTCATACCTGCTCGGCCCCAACCACCTTTACATCCTTTTCCTCTTCTATTTTTTGGGTCTCCGCCACCACAGGTTCTTGTTCCGCGGAACTTTCCGCTTTTCTTTTTAAATCTTTCAGGCATTTTTTTCACCTCTAAAACATTCTTTCAACTAAACTGTCCAGATTGGGCCATTTGCCTAAAGCCCCATATGGATAGGCTTTTTTAACACTTTTATAGCCGTGTTTTGGCGGTTTTAACCTAACTATTTGTTTCATTCCAAACTTTTTCATTGACGTTTTTCCTTCTGAAAGTTCATCTAGGAAACTATCAAGCTGTTGGACTTTTTCTTTATCATCTTTAATCTTTTTATTTCTTGTGATTTCTCCTCTTTTCAAAAGCATTCTTTTTATTGTTTCTTTATTCATTGGACCAAATGCCACATAATCTTTGCAGATTTTAAGCATGCCTATATAATAGGGATTATCTGGAACTAATGTTATATAGTTTACCCTTGTTAAATTAAGTTTTTTTAAGGTTTCTCTGATTTTGGGTTTTACGCCCCACATACCACGAACACGAACTATACCGATTATCATTTAAAACACCTCAGTTTTCGTTTTTAAATTTTTCTATATTCTTTAATGCATCTATTGTGGCCATTGCCAAATTATATGTATTTGATGTTTTTCCCATAGATTTGCTTCTTACATCTTTTATTCCTGCAAAAGTTAAAATATTTCTAATAACTTTGTTTGCCACAATTCCAGAACCTCTAGGTGCAGGTTTGAGTGTTACTTTAACACTTCCGGATTTGCCAACAACTTGGAAAGGTATTGAATTTTTGTGTTCCTTGGAATCTTCCCACGAACCTGCTCCAGATCTAACTTTCAACATATTTCTTTTTGCATTTTTGGTTGCTCTCTCAATTGCAGGTTTAACCTCAACATGCTTTCCAACTCCCACACCAACATGGCTTTTTTTATCCCCTACCAAAACAACAGCACGATATGAATTTTTCCTTCCATTATCAGTAACTCTTTGTGTGCTTCTTAGTTCAACCATATCTGCATCCAAATCAGGCATTAGTTTGTCAATTATTTGGTATTCCAATATTGGTTTTCCTGTCAATAATATATCATCAATATCACTTATTTCTCCACTGGAAACTTGTTTGCCAGTGTCTGTTACTGGAACCCATCTTTCTAATTCTTCAGAATCAACAGCTTTTACAGCCCCTTTTCTAAATTTTCTAAATTTCATATCATCACCTAATTTGTTGTTTTGTTTTTTCGAATAATTCTGGAAGTTTTTCAGGATCAACTCCTTCTTTAACATATTTGGAGAATAACTTATTATATCTTGTTTTATCTGATTCTTTTAAGGATTTTGCATAATCTGCAATGTGTGAACCATCAAGTCTTTTATCGTTTATTATCTTTGAATCAAACTGTGTTTTAAGACCTGCATCTACGGCTCCTTTTAAAACTGCAAACACAACACTGCCTTTTGTTGGTGTAATCATACCTATATCTAAAACAAACTCTTTGATATTTTTCTTTAATGCCTCAACACCGCACAAATAACCAGTCAAATACGCAGTTGGAATGTTTGTGGAGCAGTACCACCCTAATTTTTTAAGTTTGTTGGAATCAACATTAACTAATGTATCATCCCCTTTGGGATTATAGGCAATCATTTCAACAATTATTCTCTTGTTAGATTTTCTTACAACCATTCTTGTTTTTCCAGATTTTAGAAACCCTAATCTTTTTCTGTAATCTGTCACTTTTTTTCTTCTTCTTTTAAATGGTATAACATATTTTGGTCCTTTAGCTCTAGTCATTAATCTCACCCTCTATTTTTTTTGTTATAGATTTTTTAACAGGTTTTGGTTTTTTAACAGGTTTTTTCTTTGGTTTTAATTTTTTTTCTGCATTATCTTCTTCCTTTAAAAGAAGTTTGTGCTCTGTTAAATAAAGCATCATAGCAGATTTATTTTTGAACATATTTCCTTTAATTAAATAATATATCTTTTTTCTTGCAGTTGAATCAACACGTCCATCAGCATAGAGATTCTTTAATAACTCTCTCTGAATTCTTACTTTTTTAATCCAAAGTTCTTTGGTTGAAACATTCGAGAATTTTTTTCCTTTTTTGCTACCCCTGCCCTTTCTTCGGCCTTTTTTGAGTTGGGCATGTTTGATTTTTGCTCTTGCCCTAGAAACGCCTTTGATGGGTTTTGAATAAACCACTCCATCTTGAACAAGAACCTTAACATCTTCAACAGTTAAAGCATCACTGGCCCTAGGAACATCTTCTTGTTTTATTCTTATCTTATTTTTGCCCTTTTTCAGCAAACGCGAAGCAATTCTTTTTACAGTTTCAAGCGACATATGATTCACCTCATTTAATCGTTTTTAGGTTCGGGTTTTTCCTTAACTTCTTCTTTGGGTTTTTCTTTTACTTCTGGTTTCTTTTCTTTTGGTTTTTCTTCAGCTTTTTTAGGTTTTGATTCTGATGTTTCTTGTTTTTTAGGTTCTGGTTTTTCCTTAACTTCTTCTTTGGGTTTTTCTTGTTCGGATTCTTGTTTTGATTCTTTTTCAGCCTTGGCTTTTTCCTTGGCTTTTTTGACTTTTTCTTTTCTTTGAACTCTTTTTTCTGCCCTGAGTTTTTCAAGTTTTGATAATTTAACATTTGAATTTTTGTTTAAAATCTTTAAACCTTTTTTCTCAGCTTCTTTTTCTATCTCAATTCTTTTTTTCAAACCAACTTTTGAAGATATTCTGACTGCAACATCTTTTAAAGGAGCCAAAGCTTTGACTGTTGAAACCAAAACTTCCTTTAAACCTGAAGGATGTTTATATCTTTCTGATTTATCTCTCGAATAACCCGTACTTGGTATGGGCCATGTTTGTTTGAGTTTTTGTCTTTGTTTGTTTCCGGTTCCTCTGGGTTTTTTCCATTTATTCTTCAATCTTGAACGTTTGGATCGGCCATAATTCGGCCTTTTAAATTCAGGAGTTTGTTTAGACATTCATATCACCTTCTATTCTTCTATAACATCATAAATTCCATCTTGGAACACTCTTTCATCGAGTTTTGATCTTGTTATTTTTTTCAAGCTTGCTGCTGTTTGCCCTATTGCGTATTTATCACAGCTTGTCAAAGTTATATTTTGACCTTTGATATCAACTTTAACGTCTCCATGCACTTTGCATTTTCTTGGATATCTCTCTCCAATGAAATTTTTAATTGTAAGTTCCTTACCTTTAAGCTCTACAGTTATGGGAAAATGGTGGTATCTTATAATTAAATTTTTAACATAAGGTTCTTGAACGCCGTGAATCATGTTTTCAATTAAAGTTTTTAAAGTTTTACCCATAGGTTTAGATGTGTATTCAACAAACAAGGTTTTATCTTTTAGTTCCATATTCAAACCTTTTGCTTTGAATTCCTTTGTTGTTTCACCTTTTGGGCCTTTAACAGTAAGTATATTTTTTTGAATGGTTATTTGAATTCCTTCGGGAATGTTAATTTCGATTATCATTTCACACACCTCAGTAAACAAAAGCGATTAATCTTCCACCTAATCCTTTCTTTTTAGCATCTTCGTTTGTCATTACACCTTGTGGGGTAGTCACTATCAATATACCGAACCCTTCAGCAGGAATAAATCTCTGCTCCCATTGGGGCCAGTCAGTTCTTTTAACAGGAAATCTTGGTTTAATTACATTGCATTTGGATATTGATCCTTTGAGTCCAACTTCATAATAACCTGCTTTTCCATCATCAATAAACTCAAATTCTGAAATATAATCATGACTCTGCATTACTTTAAGAACTTCTTTAATGAGCTTTGATGCAGGTATAAAACATTTTGTTTTTTTGACTTGCTCGTTTGTTTTTATAACATTCAATGCATCTGCTAATATATCTTTTGACATAAAACCACCTCAATTATATTTTCGGAAACCAAGTTTTTCTGCAACTTCTCTGAAACATCTTCTACACAGCATGACACCATGTGAGGTTATTACATCTCTTGTGGTTCCGCATCTTCTGCAGTTATATCCTCTTTTTTTCTTCATTCTTTTATATTCAACCATTATAACACCTCTAATCCACTTCAACTCCAAACTCGGTTTTCATAAAATTTATTGCTTCTCTTGCTGTTATTCTGTGAGCATTCCCTATTCTGCTTTTTTTTCTTTTTTTCAAATTTATTCTTCTTCCAGGTCTTGTTAAGGTTACACTGATATCAAAACCAAGCATACCTATCCTAGGATCATATTTCAATCCAGGATAATCGATATACTCAGATATTCCAAATGAAACGTTTCCAAAAGTATCAAACATTTTTGAATTTAATTTATTTTTTTTGGCTTTCAATGCTTTGGTTAAAACAGATTTAGCTAAATCTTTTCTCAAAGTTACTTTTGCACCAATAGGATCTCCTTTTCTGATTTTGAAAACAGGATTTCTAACTTTGGCCAAGGTTTCTACAGGGGTTCTTTCAGTTATTTTTTTAAGTAAATTTTTTGCATTTTCGAGCGCCATTCCCGCTTGTCCGGTACCTATATTTAATGTAACTTTCTCAACATATATCTTTCTCATTTGATTTTCTGTCATATCATCTCACCTCAACATTTACCCAATTGATATTATCAATAGGGAGAAGATATCTCTTTAATGTGTAAAACACAGAACCATCTTCTTTTTGCAATTTGGCCTGAACTCTACCCATACCTAATGTCTTAAATTCAACTAATTTTGCGGAGTCGCCAGTATGTTTTCCTTTTTTGATATAGCAAAATGCACCTTCTTTCAAAGGTATGTGTTTTTCTATTTTGACAGCAGGAACTGAAGCAATAAGGGAGTCACCTATAGAATATTTTTCTGATGTTATTAAATTTTTTCCATCATGAAAAGTAATTGTTATCCTCCCTCCTTTTTGAACGCATCTATTTTTTATTTGCAAGAGTTTTAGATCTTTATTTTCTTTTTTGATTGGAACGGGTATAAGTTTTCCTTTTTTGTTCAAAACCATTCTGAAAACCGTATCCTGATCTTTGAATGCAACTACGTCCATCAAACCAATAGGAAATTTATAATCCTTAATTATGTTTCCGTCAACAGTGACCGAACCTTTTGCAATTATTTTTTTAACTTCTTTTATATTTTGAGCATATTCCAATATATCTCTTATTAAAATTGCAAGTGAAATAGAATCTGATTTTTTATGAGAACCCGGTCGGGTGGTAACTACCCACGTATCTTTTTTCTTGTTTTTGAGTTTTGAAACTTTTGAAACATTCAAACGTTTTGTTGATAATTTACCTCTTTTCATCTTTTTTCACCTCAGTTAGTAAATACAGTTTTTCTGTATCTTGTCATGTTTAGATCTGTTATTTCAACATTTGATGGTTGGATAGGTGTATTTTTTTCCTGTCCTCTAACATTAGTATGAGTTAAACCTTCTATAGTTATGTTTACTTTGTTGTAATCAACATTAGAAACCTTTCCAGTTTTTCCTTTAAACTTTCCAACCATAATTCTCACAGTGTCTCCTTTGTTGAGCAAAATTGTTCTTTTTTTAGTGTTTAATTTTTTTCTTAATTCTTTAGATATGTGAACTTTAAGGAATTTTTTTCTCAGATGCAATGGAGCATTTGCTCTAAAGCTTCTTTGTTTTCTTGGTTTGCTGGATTTTGGTTGTTTTAAATTTTTCATTTTTTCTTTCATGTTAAACACCTCATGCAACACCTGCGGCAATTGCTGCAATTTTTGGATAAATTTCCGCAACTTCTCTTGCTATAACACCTTTGATCTCTGTTGCAACAGGAATTCCTTTTTTAGGTTCAATCAAAACTGCTGCGTTATCTTCAAAAACTACAGTTGTTCCATTTGCTCTCTTATAAGCTGCTTTTTGTCTAACTACTATAGCTTTAACTTTCTTTTTTCTCATGGCAGGAGTTCCTTTTTTAACAGAACAAATTATTATTGACCCTACTCCTGCAGTGGGAACTCTTCTAAGGACACCCTTGTATTTTAATACATTAATAATTTCAACTATTTTTGCTCCGCTATTGTCCGCACATGTTAGAGTTGCACCGACAGGGAGAGCACGTTTTATATTTGCACTTAACGCTTTCATATTAAACACCTCAAGCCGAAGTTATAAGTTCTGTTATTATCCAAGATTTTGTCTTGCTAAGTTTTCTTGTTTCGCCCACCCTAACAATATCGCCAACTTTGACTTCTATATTATCAGGAACGTGTGCATGAATTTTAGAATGCTCCCTAGCATACCTCTTATATTTTGAAATATATTTAACTCGGTCTATCTTAATGACAACTGTTTTCTTAGCTTTGGCACTTACTACAGTACCAACTTTTATTGCGCCTCTAGATATTATATCCATTTTTTCACCTCAAATTTCTTAATCTATCATTTGATCTATACAATATATTATTTCCATTTACATTAACATCTGTTTTATGATGAAAGATAAACTCATTATTTTTTTTAGGTATAATTTTCACAGAATCTTGGTCTTGGATTACCAAAGTGTTTAGAGTTTCATCAACAACAGTCCCTGTTAAACCAAGAATTGAAAAGTCTGCCGAGGAGTTTATGGTTACATTTAACCCAATAAATTCATGGGCAGTTGCATAATCTTTGAAATATTTCTCATTTTCAATTATGTTCTCCATTTCTTATCTCCTCAATTTTTGTTCGATAGTTATATTTTCAGAAAGATAGCCTGTTTTTACCAATATTTGTTTAATCGCAGGCCTATGATCTCCTTGAAGAACGATTTTCTCACCCTTCACAGTTCCGCCACAAGCCAACTTGTGCTTGAGTTCTTTAACTGTTTGTTGGAGTCTTTCCTTTGTTATTCCCTCGATGATAGTTACCACCTTTTTGAATTTTGATTTTGTAAGATATACTACAATATTCTCAGATTGTTCTTTTTCCAAAACATCACAAACACATAGATCTTCTGGAAGTCCACATTTAGAGCATATCCCCATCACTTCACCTCTCCATCATAAATTTTTTTTGTTTCTCTTTCTTTGATAATAGTGAGTATTGTTGCTTTTAGTTTCTTTAAATTTCTTAATTTTCCAGGGTTGAACGCCCTTCCCCCACTTCCTTTCTTGCTGTTTTCAACTAAAAGCTCATTTATTATTTCATCTAATCTTGCAGCAATTTCCTTGTCACTAAGTTTTCTTAATTCAGCTACTCTCTTCATCTTTATCACCACTATCTTCTTTAATAGCTATTCTAACTCTAACTCCAATAATACCATATGGAGTTATGGCTATTGAATCTGCAATTTTAACATTGACTCTTGCAGGCTCTCCTGCTTTTGGTACAAATCCTTTCTCCACTCTGAAAGACTTTGCTCTTCCACCTTTTCCAGCAAGTTTTCCTGCAATTTTTATCTCAACACCGCCTGCGCCGTGTTTCATTATTTCTTCAATAAATGTGTGTGTAACATATCTATAACTTTTTTTCATTTCAATATATTTTGCAATTTTTTCTGCAACAAGTTTTGGATTTCTGTATAGCTCTCCAACTTCAAGAACATTAATTTGTGGATTTTCAACGCCAAATTCTTGTTTGATTGTTTCTGTGAGATCTCTAATTGTTTTCCCTTTTCTCCCAATAACTTTTCCAGGAGAAATAACTTCAACATTAATTTTTGTAACCATTGGTGTTCGTCTTACATCAACATTTCCAATTCCTGCAAAAGATAATTCTTTAGAAACATATTCTGCTACACGCTGTCTTAATATTGCATCATCAATAAATTTCTTTTCAACTCCCATTCATAATCACCTTTTAATCTTCAGCTTTTTTAGGTTCGGGTTTTTCCTTAACTTCTTCTTTGGGTTTTTCTTTTACTTCTGGTTTCTTTTCTTTTGGTTTTTCTTCAGCTTTTTTAGGTTCTGGTTTTTCCTTAACTTCTTCCCTGGGTTTTTCTTTTACTTCTGGTTTCTTTTCTTTTGGTTTGTCTTCTTTCTTTGATTTTATTTTTTTAAGATCTTTTGGTTTTTGCGATTCTGAATCCTCTGGAAAAACTTCTTCTAATACAACTTCTGCAAATGCAGTTTCATAAAACGCTCTTCTCCATCTTCCCCTCGGAGCCATTCTTGCATACATATGCTCTTTGTTTGCTGCGATATGTGTAACAACAAGATCTTCCTCAATCAAACCTTTTTGCTCGGCGTTTGCAAGTGCACTTTTTACAAGTTTTAGAATGATTTTGGATTCTTTCATGGGCCATCTTCCTTTCTTTCCGCCAAGTTCTCTCCTATGGCCAATTTTTGTGTTGTGTCTCTTGTAAAGCACTGGCTTTTTTCCTTCTGAAAAAAGCTCCAGAAGATTTACAGCTTCTGTAACGTTCATGTTTCTGACATTGTCACAAATTGAACACATGTCCTTGAAAGATGCGTTAACATCTTTAACGATTGCATATGAATAATTTTTGTGTTTTGGTTTATACATCATACATAACACCTATTTCAGAGGTACAAATTTACTTCCTCGTGTAGCGCCAACACCAGCTCCTGAATGTTTAACCATTTTTGTTGTGTGGGAAAAATCGCCCAATCTTTTTCCAAGTTTCTCTAAAGTTATCTCGAATTGTGTCCACTCTTTCCCATTGTGAACTTGGAATTGTAAACCAAGCCATTCGGGCAAAATAACACCATCTCTTATATGAGTTTTAATTGGTTTTGAGATAGCACCTTTGGTTTTCAATTTTCTTATTCTCTCAATGAGTTTTCGATATGGTTCATTGTTGTTATCTTTTGTGGTTCTTGTCAATGATCTTCTAGACCTTGATTTTATAAGTTTTGAAAAGTCATCTATTGACATTTCTTTTAGTTTGTCTTCGGGCAACCCGCGCCATGATTCTATTTTCTTTGCCATAATCTTCACCTCTTCTTTCTACCAGTTCTCCTAGCTGCAATATGCCCAACCTTCTTTCCAGGTGGTGCATTTCGTGATATTGTTGAACGTTTAGGAGTATGGCTTTTTCCACCAAACGGATGTGAAACTGAATTCATTGATACACCTTTAACTATAGGCCATCTTCTGTTTGTTGCTCTTTTTTTGTGAAAAGAATTTCCTGCTTTGAATAAGGGTTTTTCTAAACGTCCCCCTCCAGATACAACTCCTATTGAAACTCTACAGTTTTCATCAAATGGAAGTTTTTTGTTGCTTGGCATACGCACAACAACTTTACCTCCTTCTTTTGAAACAACAGTTGCATATGAACCCGGAGATCTTACAAATTTTCCATTTTGTCCAGGTTTTATTTCAAGATTATAAATATAGTACCCTTCTGGCACGTTTTTTAGAGGGAGGATGTTACCAAGCCCAACTGGAGAATTTGCGCCAGTATAAATGTTATCGCCAAGTTTTATTCCTTCGGGAGCTAAGAAAACTCCTTCTTCATTGTTCTCGAATAGTATTTTCATAAGCAGTGCATCATGACCGGGGTCATCTACAAAACCCATGACTTCTCCTTTTAGAATATTCGATCTTTCTATGTCATCATAAGTTCTGTAACTAAGTTTAACTTTATATCTATGACTGGGAGCTTTGAAAGCAGGACTCCCACGTCCTCTTCTTTGTGAGATAATTCTTTTTCCCATCTTTAAACACCTCTAAACAGCACCGCCAATTTTATCAGCAATGTCAGATGCTGAATGTTCTTTTGTTAATTTAATATAAGCACGTTTTTCCCCTTGCAAATTATTGAAAGTTTTGACACTATAAACTTTAACTTTGAATTTGCTTTCTATTTCTTTTCTGATATCGTCTTTTGTAGAGTTTTTTTCAACAACAAACAATAGTATGTTATTTTCAAGTTCTCTTACACCTTTTTCGCTACTAACCAATCTCTTAAGAACCATAATCTCACCCTTTAATTTTTATTATTTCATCCAATTTCTTGATGGCAGGCTGTGTAAATGCAGTTAATCTTCCTGGAACTCCACCTGGTGCAAGAAGTGATACATTTATTTCTTCAACAGGAACAACGTCCACGCCAGAAATATTTCTTGCAGTTTTGAGAAGATTAGATTTTTGATCTGTTATTATTAATAATGATCTTGGAACATATGTTCTGCTTTTTACAGCTCTTGCATTTGTTTTTTTGGTTCCTTTTTTTGATCTTTCCAAATCATCTTTAATAAATAAAGACAGTATAGAATTAAGATCTTTTGTTTTTTCAATTTTTTCAAATTCTTCAGATAAAACTATTGGAACGCTTCCATCAAATTTGTGTCCTCGTTTTTTTACAAAGGAAACATTGGTTGTTGCTGCAAGACTGTTCATCAAAGCAAAGAGATATTCTCTTTTGTTCATTTGCTCAACAAGCTTTTTCTCTGGAACAGGAGGATGAGCTCTTCTTCCCCCAACTGAAGAAGGAATTGTTCTAACGTCTCCAAATCTCCCCTCTGGAAGTTTAACTCTTGGGAGTTTTGCTTGACCTCTGTTTTTCATAGCCCTATAAGATCCTTTTCTTCCCAGATATTCTGCAGAAGTTTTAAATCCTGAACTTGGATCAACTCCTTTGGGTTGATAGGTAAATGAAACTTCATGTAGAAAAGCTCTTTTGATTAGATCGGGCCTAATTTTTTGTGTAAAAAAATCTGGAAGATCTATTTGTTTTGTTTTTTTACCAGTGGTATCATAAATATCTGCCTTCATTATCATCACCTTTAATTCTGTGGTTCTTTTGATACGTAAGACAATTGAACAGGCTGTACTTTATCGGTTTTTCTTATTGCCAGTCTTAATCTTACAAGCCTTTTCTTTGGCCCAGGTATTGAACCTTTAAGCAAAATATAATCATTCTTTACAATCCCATAATCTGAAAATCCACTTGAAGGATTTATTTCATTTGGGTCAGCACCCATTTTTACAATGAGTTTGTTGATTTCGGTTCTTTTGTGATAACCAACTTGACCTGCCTGTGGAGCCTCATATGGAACATATGCTGGTTTGAAAGGCCCTAAGTTTCCTACGTGCCTTACTTTCCCAGTTGATTTTGGTCTTTGGGTTGCTATACCAAATCTTTTAACAGGACCTTGCCATCCTTTGCCTTTCGTGATAGCTATAATATCAACATACTGTCCTTCAGAAAAGACGTCCTTTGCTTTTATTTTTTTATTTATTAATGATTTAACATATTCTAATGCTTCTTTTGGTGTTCCGCCAACCCCTATAATCATTTTTTCTATTTTCTTTTTTCCAAAGGTTGTTTTTGCAGGTTGGGTGTACATTAAAGCATAAACTTCATCAAATTGTTCAGGATATTCTGGTTTGGCAGGGTTTTCAGCTCTTTTTTTGAAACCTGCTTGAATCAAAATATCTTTATCATCAGTTAAAACATCTTTAACTGTTTGTCCGTGGTACATCAGTCTTGCCCCATAAACAATCATCTCAGGAACTTCTATAACTGTTACTGGCGAAAATCGTTCTCTCCCTTTAAGGTGGGATTTGGATTGGTCTACATACATTATATGTGACATTCCTGCTTTATATCCTGCGTACCCTAATAATACTGGTTTTTCTGACAGAGGCCACTCGCCAACGCGCGGCATGTCCGTCGAAGATCTTTTTCTTGGTCTGAAAGCCAATGATCCTCTTCTAGGTCTATTGTGTCTAGCCATGACCACACCTCTATATATTTTATTTTAAACATTTATTTTTTGAGTGATTCCTAACACAACACACCATGGCTGCCCTCGATAAGGACCACAGTGACTCGAGATGTTAGGAGTGTCAATCCTAAACAAGGAGTTCCACTAACCTTTCATTTAAATAGGAAAAGTTTATAAATGTGTCTATAAACTTGAAAATCCTGAGAGTTGGAGAATGTTTGCTCATTTTTGTTAAATCCAGTAGATAAAGTTATATATATGTATAATGCTAAAATAATTATATGAAAGGAATATTTAAAAACCTTAGATATTTAAAAAAATGCAGGTGGTTTAATGACGCATATAACTGATGAAGTAGTTGAATTGAAAAATTTGAGTGTTGGAGAAATTACAGAAAGGATTAAACAAAAATCCCCGGAACTCGCAAGGATTGAAAATTTAGATTTTTTTGTAGATCAAGCATTGATACAAAAATTTGCTTTTTATAATAGTGTTAGGGAAACTTCTCCTTCTTCCCCAGGAATACCAACAATTCCAAGAACAACCGACGAAGCAGCAACTATGTTTTTGAAATGTTTTGATAAAGCGAACAAAATTGTTGAAGATCAAAGTATTACTGGACTTGGTTATAGATTAGAAAATATGGGTGTTGTGCCAAACGGACTTCAAGAAACAGATAAATTGCTTTTGAAACTTTATTTGGCGGGCTTGCTGTTCGTTTACGGAGACGATGCTGAAGCAATGATAAAAGGATCTGTAGAATTTATGGGAAAAGATCTTAATTTGAATCAAATAGTGAGATCAATTAATGAAAGAATAAATCATTATTTACAAGAGGTAAAAGGAATTAAAGATCAGAAATTAAATGATATAAAAAAAGAAATGGATAAAGTTTTTGATATGTCTTTAACAATTGTGTTTTTAGAAATATCTCCTGATTTAAAAGTAACTCCAACAATAGAAAGTCATGAAAAAACAACAAGAACGAGGGAACCTATTGAAGCTCCCCCACCACCTGCACCTGAAACAGTCTCGCCTTTGCCAGAACCTTCAGATCCTGTTGTTAGAGAAATGATAGAAAATGTTGATGAATATAAAACAAATGTTGATGCATGGAGATTGGTAAACTCTGGCTATTTAAGCCATATGAGAGAACTTATATATTTATACAACACAACAGGGCTGATTATATCTCCTGAAGCTATTAAAAAAATGAAAGAAGAAATAGATAAAATATCTCCTCGCGGAGAAGGTGTGTTTGGCGTTGTTGGATTAAACAAATATCATATAGAAGAAGCTTTGAAATACTCTGTTGATTATTTGAAAAAAATATGGGGCGTTGAAAATTTGGTTACAGGAATGGAAACAGCTGATGAAGTTAGAGCA
>Ga0334887_1002217_pt1 | contig 22348 bp, 16 predicted proteins | sample GraSluR1_MG_10_FD_207217 | JGI IMG/M metagenome (GOLD analysis project Ga0334887, IMG submission 207217) | Sludge microbial communities from methane-producing bioreactor in Wageningen University, Netherlands - Granular Sludge_18_07-R1 | ecosystem: Engineered > Bioreactor > Anaerobic >...
GCCGGCGATGGCCAGCACGGCGTTGCCGGGGGTGTAGTAGGTGCGGTAATGGTTATACAGGTCGTCACGGGTGAGGGTGTGCAGGTCTGCTTTTTCGCCAATGACTTCATTGCGGTAGGGATGGCGGTCGAAGGATTGCTGCTGCATGGCTTCGTCCAGGCGGAAGTAGGGGGAGTTTTCGTGGCCTTCCCGTTCGGAGATGATCACGGTGCGTTCGGATTCGACTTCTTCGGGATCAAAGGTGCAATGCTGCATGCGGTCGGATTCCAGGTCGAGGGCCAGGTCAATCTGGTCGGCAGGCAGCTTCTCAAAGAAGGCTGTCCAGTCCAGATAGGTGTAGGCATTCCACGAGCCGCCCACGCGGGAGATCATTTTGTCCAGATCTGTGGAGGGGAAGCGGGGCGTACCCTTGAAGAGCATGTGCTCCACCCAGTGGGAGACGCCGGTTTTGCCCGGCACTTCATCGCGGGAGCCGACGCGGTACCATATCCAGTGGCTGATGAGGGGGGCAGTGTGGATCTCTTTCAAAAATACCGTTAAGCCATTTTCCAGGGTGGTTTCAGTAAGGTTTGTCATTTGGAACATTGTGCTCTCTATACAGACGGTGCGTAAATCCTGCCCCGCAACGGAAGACGCGGGGGCAGGTGGATGTAGATAGCAGGGGAATATGTGATACAGCGCAGGCTGAGCTTGTCGAAGCCGAAGCGGTATGTGTGATTCCTGGCCCACCCTTCGACCCCACAGGGGCAGGTGCAGGCTCAGGGCTCGAAACCGCGAAAGTGTATTCCCGATGTTCTGGCAGAGCATGTCTGTCAGGGTCTGGTAATTGTAGCAGGAATTTGATTTTTATTCAGGGCAGATTATTCGGGAGCAGGCAAAATAGGTAGAATCTCCCTGTTTCCTGGGTTTGTTAAATCTAACTTGTGTAAATTGTTGTAGTAACCACTTCAGTCGTTACAGCCCGGGGTGGCAACGACTGAAGTAGTTACTACAAATGGGATACAGAAATTGTGGTTTTTACTTCACAACGGCAAAATTATCGGTTCCATCTATTGGCCGTTCCCGATCATTCGGCTCTGTGCAGGAGGTTGAAGCACAGGCCGGTTTTTTTGCCGCAGATCATTTCTGCCCAGGAGGTGGGGGCGCTTTTTAGCAGGGGGTCATAGGGGCTGACAACATCGATCAGGCCTTTGAAGGCGCTGCCCAGGGAGGTGTCCTTGAGCGGAATATTGACCGGCACGTCCATCACTATGGGGATGGTCTGGTCAACGGGTACGGTCAGGCTGAGGTGGATGGGCAGGTTGGTGCCGAGGGGCAGGACGATGTCGGCCGGGGCGTTCTGGATGCTGAGGCCGCCGGTGTTGACGGTGACCCGTGCATTGGGGATATAGGTATCCTCACTGAGGACGACGGTGGTGTCGGTGTCGAGGGGCAGGTCAAAGCGGGCGGGAACGGTGGTTTCGATGCTGATATTGGTCTGGATGCTGGCTTCGTACATGGTGGTGAAGCTGGTGCTGAGGGGCATGATCAATTGCTGCTGGAGGACTTTGTTGACGGTGAAGAGCTGGTTGGAGATGCTGAGCAGGACGGCGATGAGGACGGCGTTGGTGAGCAGGGAAAGGATGCCGGTCACGGTCCAGAAGGCTTTCGGCAGGGATGCCCGGTCGACTGGAATGCGGCGTTTTGTTTTTTGCGGAACGGGTTCAGGATCGGGTTCAAAAATGGATTCGTATTTATCGGCAGGGTCATATTTTGACCGGGGCTGCGGTTGTGGTGCGCGGGAGGATTTTGAGGGCAGTTTTGGGATGGGCTTTTTGAGGGTGTTGGGCATGGCACACTTCCAGGTGGTGAAGGAAAAGTTCGTTTGTGTGGATATTATAACAAAATACAGTGATTGTGAGGTCGCAGGATTCGTGCCAGGTTGGGAAAAAACAAGGATTGGGTCATTATTTGGTTAGGGAATGGAGATCCTCCCGCAGGGTTGGATTGAATGCGATGAAGATCAGGCTTTGTGATCGCATAAAATTTCAAGTCTCCACTTCAAAACCTGTGGGTATGATTTGGCGGGGGAGCTGGACAGGTCAGGAGACCTGTCCCTACAAAAACTAACCCCGGCATGGCCGGGGTTAGTTATCATTGTCAATGATGATTTTTGGTTTCTTCTGGACTTTTTTCTTTTTGGGTGTGCGGGGCTGGGGGATGAGCATCAGGAAGCCAATGAGGATGACGGTTTCGCCAATCACGACGCCGGCGGCCTGGATCGGGCCAAAGTAGGGGATGTTGGGTAATAAGTGGCTGCCGAGGCCAAAAATATCGGCCATGCTGGAGAATACTGCCACGACGTAACCGGTGCTGACCAGCCGCAGGCCAATTTCGGCAGCAAGCGAGGGGACTTTGCCTTTCCAGACGGCCATTAAACTGATGTAGCCGCCGAGGCAGATCAGGGCCAGCCCGATGGTGTAGACGGCGATCTGCACAAAGCCGATCACCGCGCTGCGGTCCAGGCCGAAAATGGCGGGGCGAGCGCCGATCAGAAAAATGACAAATCCCACCAGGGTGATGGTTAACCCTGCACGAACGCGCCGCCGGGAATAGGGCGCTGGGGGTGTGGTCGTGTCGGAGGTTTTGTTTTCTTTCGTATTTGTCATCATTCCGGTAATATACTTTCCAAAAATCGCTGCCAGTTGCCGTAGAAAATGGCGTTGATGTCGGTATCGATATAGCCTTTTTCCGTCAGGAAAGCGGCCAACTGCTGCAGGTCAGCGATGGTGTCCAGTTCCAGTGGCACATCCGGCCAGCCAAACCCGCCATCAAAATCGGTACCGATGCCCACATGACGGCTATTGCCAGCCATCTGGCAGATGTGATCGATGTGGGCAACGACATGCTGCAACGTGATCCGCTGGCGGTTCTCTCCCTTTTTCCAGCTGCTGTCCAGGAAACCGTTATAGGGGATCATGCCGGCGATCCCGTCCCGCTGGATCAGGTGCTGGAGCACTTCGTCGCTAAACTGGCGCTGGTGCGGGTCTTCCTTGATCAGGGCGCGGGCATTCCCATGACTTGCAATGACTGTGCCAGGAAAGCGGTCGAGGGCCTGACGGGCGGAGCGCTCGTTCATGTGGGCGATGTCCAGGGGGAAGCCAATCTCGGCCATATTATTCAGCAAGGCCCCGCCTTCCTGGGTAAATTCTCCTGATTCCATCGTACCGCCGCAGTAGCGTCCGCCGGCCCACACGGGGCCGATGATCCGTAAACCAGCCTGCCACCATTCATACAGTTCGTCCGGGTGTTCCATGCCTTCTGCGCCTTCCATTGAGACCACCAGCCCCACGGGGTGGGTGGTTTGCGGGTAGTCTGCCGGGGATTGCTGCCAAGGGGCGAGTACGCTGCGCAGGTCGCTTTGGGTACGCACCAGGGTGAACATATCGCTGTTTTCCTGGGCCAGACGGCGGTAGATGTCCATCTGCTGGCGGTGCTGCTGGCGGGCTTCGCGGAAATCATGGTAAACGATCTGGTCCCATGCGCCGGAACTGTGCTTTTCCGACATGGTGAAGATGGTGGCGATGATTAATCCTACCTGGCCGCGCTGATAGTCCGGCCAGCCCAGCAGGGTTTTTCCGGCGCGGGAGAAGATGTCGGGCCTGTTTTCTTCGACTGCGCGGGTTTCGTCTGCGGAGCGGCGATAGTCGCGCTGGAGGGTGAGCATATTATAGGCCAGGTCTTGATGGGCATCAATGATCAGGGGCATAGGCTTCTTTCTTTTGGCATGGCATTGGCTTTATTGTAAGCGCTAGAGGGGTTTATTGGCAAGTGCTCCCGCCTGTCATGATGAAGAGGCTGGGCAAAGAAAGAGCGCACCAGGGCCGGTGCGCTCTTTGAGATATTGATTTGCCCGCAACCGGTATCAGTTGGCGGATTATTCTTCTTCGGTGGTTTCCGGTGTATCTTCGGAAGCCGGAGTTTCTGCTTCTGCGGGAGCTTCTTCAACTGCGGGAGCTTTTTCGGCGACGGGGACTTCTTCAGCTTCAGGTGCCTCTTCGACCACAGCAGTTTCTTCGTCGGCGGGCGTTTCTTCAGCCACAACTGCTTCTTCCACTTCCGATGCTTCCTCTGCGGCGTCATCATCATCACCCAGCAGGGTTTCCCAGTCTTTTTCGGCGAAGGCCATGGATTCAACCCGGCGCAGGCTCAGGCCAATGCGGTGGTTGAGCGGCTCTACGCGGATGACGCGCAGGGTAACCGTTTCGCCTTCATGCAGGACTTCCTTGGGGTGCTCAATGCGGCGTTCGCTGATCTCGGAAATGTGAATGAGACCTTCCAGGTTTTCTTCCAGGCGGGCAAAGGCGCCGAATTTGGTCAGGCGGGTGATGGTGGCTTCCACCAGTTGGCCGACTTCGTAGTCCTTGAGGCGCTGTGCCATGGGGTCTTTTTGAAGCTGACGGATGGAAAGTCCGATACGTTTCTTTTCGCGGTCAATGCTGATGATCTTGACCTCAACTTCTTCGCCGACAGAAAGAATTTCGCTGGGGTGCTTGATGCGCTCCCAGGCGATTTCGGAGAGATGGACGAGGCCGTCGGCGCCGCTGATGTTGACAAATGCGCCAAAGTCAGCCAGGCTGGTGACACGGCCGGTCTTGATCTCGCCTTCGGTCAATTCGGCGATCACTTTTTCTTTCAGGCTTTCGCGTGTTTCGGAACTGGCAGCCCGTTCGGAAAGAATCAGGCGGCGGCGTTCCGGGTCCACTTCAATGACACACACATCGATTTCATCGCCGACCATTTCGGCCCAGCGCTGCTCGGGGGTGTCACCGGTGACGTCGGCACGGCGGGAAAGGCTGATTTGGGAAGCGGGAACAAAACCGCGCAGGCCGCTCATCGGGACGATCAGGCCGCCCTTGTTGTAACCAATGATGGTGCTGTGGAAAGCTTCCTTAGACTTGAGCAGTTCTTCGGATTCTTTCCAGCTTACGGCTTCACGAGCTCTGGTCAAAGAAAGGATGAGATTGCCCCCCTGGTCTTCAGGGTTGATCACATATACGGGAACCTTCTGTCCAACTTCCAGTGCTTCCAGTTCTTCGGGGGGGATCAGGTCAAATTCTTTTCCTGCAATCACACCTTCAGATTTTGCGCCAACACTGACCAAAATCTGACCTGGACTAACGCTGGCAATAATCCCGTCCCGGATTTCCCCGCGTTTGGGAAAATCAATGCCAAGACCTTCCTGTTCCAGCAAATCTGCCATGTTTTCTTCTTCGTGAACTTCGGGCATGGTTCCCTGTTCAATTGAGGCGTCGTTTTGTTCCATCAAGATAAGTACTCCAGACAAGAGATGATTTGGGACAGGATAAACACGCTCAATATCCTGGCAAGTTTATGAACATGCCTTATCGTGACCCACAGGTTTCCAATTATAACGCATTTTTTTCTTGAATCTGTCAAGAGATTCTGTCAATTTGCACTATTTCAGGGGGATTTTAATGCAAAAACACCCTGAATCACCACGGTGAGCAGGGTGTTTTGCGATTTTGATGGAAACAGGCGATCAATGCCGCTTGCGTTTCTTTTTGCGTTTTGCGGTACTTTGCGGTGCCTGTTGGCTGGCGGGAGCGACAGCCGGGCCGGAGGCCGGTGCGCTGCCTTCCACGGCGACGGCGCGCGGGCGGAAGGTGAATGCCTGGCTGACCACAGCCAGGCGGATATTTTTGAGCAGCTGCTTGAACATGTCGGTGGCTTTGCTTTTGTACTGCACCAGCGGGTCGCGCTGACCGTAGCGTTCCATGCCGACCTGGATGCGCAGGGCTTCCACCTCAGTCAGGTATTCGACCCACTGGTTGGAGATGACGTGCAGGAGCAATTGCCGGTAGGCGTCGTTTTGCAGCCGCCGGCCGAGGACTTCGCTGACCATTTGCCGGTCTTCTTCGTTGAATTCAAACAGGGTCATATTGGTCAAGCTGGTGAATTTTTCTTCGCCGAGGGAGGTCTTTAACTGGTTCTGCAGGCTTTCGTCGAGCTGACCCAGCGTGGCATTCACCTTGATTAGTTGGTTCCACTGGAAACGGCCGCGGATTTCTTCCAGCACGCCCAGGGCTTGTTCGAGGTGCTGTATAACGCGTTCGCTGATGGCTTCCGGCTGGCTGATTTCGATCAGGTGGGCAGCCAGAAAGATGTAGTTCAAACGGTGGTAGCGCAGCTGGATGCGTTTGTGCGTTTTTTGGTCGAAGCCGAGACGGGTGCCGACCGACATCAGGGAGAGCAGCTGGATCAGGGCGGGGTCTGCCAGGGGATCACTGCCCAGCTCTTTCAGGGCTTTGTCCAGGTCGGCAGCGATCTCGCCCTGCTGTCCGATCAGCCGTTTCAGACGCTGCTCGAAGAGGTCTTCGACGGCTTGCAGCATCTGGTCGGTGGCTTCCTGCCAGTCGCTGGTATTGATCTGGTCCAGGCTGGTTTTGAGGCTGCCTTTGCCCAGAGTGCGTTCGAGGGCGCCGTACAGACGGCGTACGTTGAGGATGGTGAGCTGTTCCTGCACCTGATCGAGGATGTCTTCGCGCACGGTATCGCCTTCGCCGTCCATCAGTTTGCGCAACTGCTCCTGGGGCAGCTTGAGCGTGATGTGCAGCAAGGTGCTCATCTCGGATTGCAGTTCCTGGGGCGAGCGCACTGGCTGGGGTTCATCGGGGTCGTTTAGTTCGAGGCCTTCGATGAACAGGTCAATGGTTTCTTCGGCTTCCTCCAGGCGGGCGTTCAGTTTTTCTTCGATGGCGGTGATGGTGACGCCGGCGAGCTTGAGGAGGTGTTCGCGTTCGGACAGCAGGGCATTTTCTGCCAGGGTGAGCAGGGCGGCTTTCAGGGTGGCGGGGCCGGGATTGGCCCCGGCCCGGGTGTGGATCTCGTCGATCAGCAGGCGGTAGGTGAAGGAAGGGTAGCCGATGTCTTCATACTGGATGGGCGGCTGCACTTCGTTGAGGTAGCTCAGCAATTTCCACGGGCCTTCTTCATCGGCCAGGGCAGTCAGCAGGCGTTCCTGCAGTTCGCGCTGGAGCATGTCGAGGATGTCTTCGGACAGGTCTTTTTTTTCGAAGATTTGATCGCGCTGGTCGTAGATGCGCTGGCGCTGGCTGTTGAGGACGTCATCATATTCAAGGAGGTGTTTGCGGATGTCGAAGTTGTTGCCTTCCACGCGCTCCTGGGACTGCTCCACAATGCGGCCAAGCATTCTGATCTCGATCGGCAGGCTGTCATCCAGGGCCATGCGGCCCCAGATGGCTTCGACCTGCTGACCGCCGAAGAGGCGCATCAGGTCATCTTCCAGGGAGAGGTAAAAACGCGAGGAGCCGGGGTCGCCCTGGCGGGCAGCGCGGCCGCGCAGCTGGTTGTCAATGCGGCGCGCTTCGTGGCGTTCGGTGCCGATCACGTGCAGGCCGCCCAGTTCGCGCACTTTGCCCATTTTGTCCACGTAGTCGAGGTAGGTGTTCACCTGTTCTTCGTAGATGCCATAGTCGTCGACTTGCTGCAAGGCAGCGCGGCGCTGCTCATGATTCATGGTGAAGGGGTCATCCACGATGCCGTTCAGGACGTGGGTGTTGATGTCCTGAATGATCTCCTCGTATAATTCGCCGCCAAGTTTGATATCCACGCCGCGACCAGCCATGTTGGTGGCGATGGTGACTGCGCCAAAGGCGCCGGCGCCGGCGATGACCAGGGCTTCGGTATCGTGCTTGCGGGCATTCAACACCTTATGGGGGACGCCACTTCGTATAGCCGCTTCCAGCCGTTCAGCGTGTTCGGGGTGCAAATTGAGGGCGCGCAGCAGCAAGGGCAGGTTGCCGGCATGGGCCGGGTCCAGCGAGGACAGTTCGAGGCCGGATTCCTTGATCGCCTGTTTGATTTGGTGGGTTTGCAGTTTTTCGAGGGGTTCGTTAAGTGGTTTCAGCTCTGGCGGAATCCGGTCAAACATGTCCTGGTTGTTTGCTTCCAGCCAGGCCTGGCGGACGAGGATGACCTGCATCAACTGGCGCACGCTGGCCGTCGACAGCCGGTTGGAGAGCAGGTCGGAATGTTCCACCGAGGTGGTGCCCACCAGCTGCGGCCGGCCGATGACATGGAAGCGGATCACTTCCTGGATGATGGCGCGCAGTTTGGCTTCTGCGGTGCGATAGACGACGTCGGGATAATCCTTGCGCTTCCAGAAGAGGGGGTGTTTTTGTGCTTCGCCCTCGCGGGTGTAATAGACAAATTCGTAGCCGTACTCGTCCTTGTCTTTGAGGGCGATCAGGTCGGTATCTTCGCGCTCGGCGAGATAGTCGAGGTTGGTAGGAATGGGCAGTACTTCCAGTTCATAGATCTTGGCAAATTCTTCGGCTTCGGTCAGGGCGGTGCCGGTCATGCCGGCCAGCTTCTCGTACATACGGAAGTAGTTCTGGATGGTGATGGTGGCGTAGGTCACATTTTCCGGATGGATCTCGACCCCTTCCTTGGCCTCCACGGCCTGGTGCAGGCCCTCTGACCAGCGGCGGCCGGGCATCTGGCGTCCGGTGAATTCGTCCACAATCACGATCTGATTGCCGATCTTGAGGTATTCCTTGTTGCGCCGGTAGAGGAATTCGGCGCGCAGGGCCTGTTCCAGATGGCCGAGGATGCGCGCCTGCTCGGGGGTGATGTCTTCCGGGCGTTCGGGGTCGCGCAGGGGCGTGTTGAGCAGCTCTTCGACATGGGCCTCGCCGACCTCGGTCAGGTTAACCTGACGGTCGCGTTCTTCGATCTCATAGTCTTCGGGGTTTAATTGGCGCACCACCTGGGCCATTTGGTGGTACATTTCGCTTTCGTCACTGGCGGGGCCGGAGATGATCAGGGGCGTACGGGCTTCATCAATCAGCACATTGTCGACCTCATCGATGATGCAGTAGGTATGGCCGCGCTGGACGCGCTCTTTTTTGCTGCGCGAGAGATTGTCGCGCAGGTAGTCGAAGCCAAACTCGCTGTTCGTGCCGTAGGTTAGATCCGCCTGGTAGGCTTCACCGCGGGAGACCATGACCAGCTGGTGCTGGTCCTCCTGGGCAGAGGTTTTTTCCATATCAATCAGGAAGGCTTTCTGGCCGTTTTCGGTGCGGGCGGCCATTTGCAGCACGCCGATGGTCAGTCCGAGGAAGTTGAAGATGGGCGCCATCCAGCGGGCGTCACGGCGGGCGAGGTAGTCGTTGACGGTGACGAGGTGCACGCCGCGCCCGGTGAGGCTGTTGAGGTAGAGGGGCAGGGTGGCGACGAGGGTCTTGCCTTCACCGGTACGCATTTCGGCGATCTGGCCGCGATGGAGGACAATGCCGCCGATCATTTGCACGTCGTAATGGCGCAGGCCGATGGTGCGCTTGCTGACCTCACGTACGACGGCAAAAGCTTCTACCAGGATGTCGTCAAGGGTTTCGCCGTCTTTCAGCCGCTGGCGGAATTCTGCGGTTTTGGCGCGCAGGGCGTCGTCGGGTAATTTTTCGTAAGTATTTTCCAGGGCGTTGATCAGGTCAACGGTCTGGGCGATTTCATCTAAAGCACGTTTGGTGGGGTCGCCACCGAGAATTTTTCCAAGTTTTTTAAACATAGTTCACCTTTCTGCGAGGAGATTATAGCATAGGCAGGGGGAGATAGCGCAGGCTGAGCCTGTTTATATCCTCGAAGGGGACGAAGCCGCAGCGGGGCTGGCGATACAGGCCTGCCCTTCGGCCCCACCGGGACAGGTGCAGGCTCAGGGCTCGGTTCGCAGATGGTTTGTTTATACCAGTTAAGTATAAGAATTAGATAACAGGACAAAAAGGGTATTATTTTGCACGATAATCTTGTATAATTATTGTGTAGGCAGCAGGATTTTCCCCGATTGTTCACGGAACCCCCATTGCAGAAGATGATCAATAAAAAAAGGCGCCGGCAGCGTGTGCGTTTTTGGTATTTATTTAAGGAGGTTGTGATGAAACGAGTATTGGTTATTTCAATTGTGATCGTGATCCTGGTGTCAACGGCTGGATGTAATCTGCCGACAGAAGCCGCCCCGCCTGCTGAAGTGCTGCCCACGCAGGCAGGGGTGGAAGTGGTGCCACCACCCACAAAAGCGCCAACGGATGCGCCTCCTCCGCCATCGCCGCCGACTGCCGAGCCGGAAATTGTGCATGTTAACATCCCGGCGCAGGGAAATGAGAAGGAACAGACAATCCATGACCAGGTGTCGCAGGAAACCGCACCGCAGAAGCGCGCCTATGGCGGTGATGAATATCCCAATGGGCGCTATGAGCGGCCGTTCACTGCGGAGGAGATGGAGTATCTACCGTTCATTGATATTGTACGAACGGATTTGATCCGCGATGAGGATGGCGGCTGGCTGTATGCGGATATCGTGGTGGTAGAACCGCCATCAAAATCCGGAGAGCGGAAAGCGATCTATGGCATAGAGGTGGACAACGACCTGGACGGGCGCGGAGATGTGCTCATTCTGGCAGATGCGCCTGAATCCACGGAGTGGACGACGGACGGCGTGCGCGTGTGGCAGGATTTGAACGCTAACCTGGGTGCGGCGAAACCGATGCAGCCGGATGCGCCGGTGCAGGATGACGGCTATGAATTGCTGATCTTTGACGAGGGAGTGGGAGATGACGCGGACCTGGCCTGGGTGCGCCTGTCACCGGACGAGCCGAACAGGATTGATATTGCCTTCAAGCTGGACCTGGTGGATATTGGCGAGGAGTATTATTTCTTTCTATGGGGGGCATGGGCTTTTGTGGATGAGGCTCACCCTGAGTGGTTTGACCATCATGACCGTTTCACCCTGGAAGAAGCGGGTTCGCCCTTAAAAGAGAATGATGACTATCCGGTGAAAGCGTTTTGGGGTGCGGACAATACCTGCCGGGGGTTGTCTGGTCTGGCTCCCACCAGTCGCCTGCCGGGGATGTGCCCGGTGGTCGTGCCGCAGGTTGAAAGCGGAGGGGATTCGAGCAGCAGTTGCCCAGCGATCGTTTGCCCTTCCTTTAATACCGGAAATCAGACCATACAAACCTGTTTAAATCCGGTTACCTGTGAGTGTGAGGTCTGCCGATGAGATGAATCTTGTTTGGGATGCAGGAAATTTAAAACCTCCCGCGATGTCCGCGGGAGGTTGAGATTAACTGAGAAATTGATCTAGCTGTGGATCGGGCTGCCTTCGACGCCGTGGGCGGCTTCCATGACGACCTCACTGAGGGTGGGGTGGGCATGCACGCTGCGGGCGATCTCTACGGCGGTCAGTTCGCTGCTATGCGCCAAAACCAGTTCGGGCAGCAGCTCGGCGACATCCGGGCCGACCAGGGAGGCGCCGAGGATTTCGCCGGTTTTGGCATCGCCGAGGATTTTGACAAAGCCGATGCCGTCGTTCATGCCGAGTGCCTTGCCGTTGGCCATGAAGTTGAAACGTCCGATGTTGAGTTCGTAGCCGGCTTCTTTCGCCTCTGCTTCGGTGTAGCCAAAGGAAGCCACCTGCGGGTGGGAGTAAACGGCGCGCGGCATCATGCGGAAGTCGAGCGCTTTAGTTTCTTTCCCGGCTATGGCTTCTGCGGCAACAATTCCCATGGCCGAGGCGACGTGTGCCAGGAGGAGTTTGCCAGTAACGTCACCGATGGCATAAATGCCGGGAATGTTGGTAGCCATTTTATCATCCACCTCGATGAAACAGCGTTTGTCGCGTTTGACGCCTAATCTTCTAAGCCCCAGGCCGGTGCTGTTGGGGAGGCTGCCGATGGCTACCAGGGCCTGTTCGGCCTCAAGGATCTGATCGCCATTCCCGTTAGAGACGGTCACCTTGACGCCGGTGTCCGTTTTTTCTATCGATTCAACTTTGGTGCCGGCCATAATGGTGATGCCGCGTTTCTTGAACTCTTTGGCGAGGACGCTGGCGGCTTCGGGGTCTTCATTGGGCAGGATGTGGGGCAGGATTTCGACGATGGTGACGTCTGTGCCGTAGCTGTTCCAAACGGTGCTGGACTCTGTGCCGATGGCCCCGCCGCCGATCACAATGACAGATGCAGGACGTTTTTCCTGCAAAATTGCATCTGTGGTGGTAAGCACTTTTTTGCCATCAATGCCCCAACTGGAGATGTCGATGGAGTGAGCGCCAGTGGCGATGATGATGTTTTTGGTGTGCAGTTCGGTTACGCTGCCATCTTCGGCAGTCACTTCTACGGTGTCTTTGGTGTTCAGCCTGGCGGCCCCGCGGTGGACGTCAATCTTGTTTTTCTTCATCAGGAAATCGATTCCGCTGACCAGCCGCTGGGAAACCTTGCGGCTGCGTTTGACCGCGGCGCTGTAATCCAGTTCCAGGTTGTCAAAGGAGAATCCGTAGGTTTTGGCTTCGGTGCGCAGGGTATGGGCCACTTCGGCATTCTGGAGCAATGCTTTAGAGGGAATGCAGCCTACATTTAAACATACGCCGCCCATCCATTGCTTCTCGATGATGGCAGTTTTCAGGCCCAGTTGCGTGGCGCGAATCGCACTCACGTATCCCCCTGGGCCAGCCCCAATCACGATCACATCATATTGTTCCATTTTTTACCTCTTTTAGTAATAAACATCCCGATGGATGTTGAAATTAATTGAACCGATCAATTTTACTACGAATTTTTGGGGATGCCCATTATTTTGATGGATAGGCAGGATATTCGCCACCGTTTTATGCAATTCCCCACAGGAACGTTCGGCGGGAGCAGGGAATCCGTCAGAAACGAACTCTCCTGCAGGAGGGTTGACCCTGTATGGTGGAACCTCCCGCAGGGTTGAATTTGGGGGTGAGGGGGATTAAGCCTCGTGCTTGATGCTTCGGCAGGATGGTTCCTCCGAAACCTGCGGGAGGGGTGGCCGACTGAGAATGACGGGGTTGATTTCCGAATGGTGGGCGGAGTGGTCAAGGACCTTTCCCTACAAATTTACCAATCCTGTAACAGACGCTTGAGCAATGCCAGAAATTCGGCGGCGTCGGTGGGGGCGGCGTGTTCGGGGTCGTAGACCAGACTGAGGGTGACGGTGAGGTGGATAACGAGGGTGTTGGTCACAGCTACGGGGCGGCGTTTGGGCGTGGCGACGGCCAGCAGGGCGTGCTGCCCGGCGGGCAGGGCGGGCAGGATGGTGGTGATGCCGGTTTGGCTGTGGTCTTCAATGAGAAAGGCGGGAGCGGTCAGGGTGTTTTTCGGCGGATGTTCTTCAATCTCCTGAATGCGGGCGGCCAGCTCTGGCAGGGGTTCTTCGAGCATGGGTTTGGGCAGGGGCAGGGCTGCTGTTGTGCCGGGTCGGACGAGGTGTACGTGGGGATCGTCCACCGGGATGGTGAGCTGCGGGTAGTGTTCCAGGGCATCCAGTGCGGCGGCGAGGATGCCATGAATGGGAGAGAGGGAGATGACGCCAAATTGCTGCTCGTTCCTGGCTTTCAAGGCGCGATCCATCTGGTTCAGGTCAATGTCCAGGGTGATGCAGGCGGTGGCATTGCGCCGGGCGGCCAGGCGGGCGGTGCCGTTTTGGATGGCGTCCAGCACGTCCTGGCGGGTGATGCGTCCGTCTGCTCCGCTGCCGGTGATCTGGCTGAGGTCGATCTGGTTCTGGTAAGCCAGGGAGGCGGCGACGGGGGAGATGAAGGGGCGGGTGATTTTCACCGGTTGGGTGTCTTCTTCGGGGGGGAGGGGGGGTTCGGTCATAATCATTCCTCTGTTTTTTCTCACGCAAAGCCGCTAAGCCGCAAAGAAAAAATATATTTGGGGTTATTGCAGCCGGATTTTTATGGAGAGGCAGGTTTTAACAGCCTTTTCCATATTATCTCATGCAGGGTGTGTATGATGCAAGTGTGGCAATGTACCCATCATATGGGCTCTTTCAAACTCATTTTGTATGAGGGTGGTTGATGGTGGGTTGCCAACCCACCCTGCTTTTTCTGTAGTCGGTATTGGGAAATACATAACGACTGAAGTCGTTACTACAATGGTCAGGTGATTAATACTCGGCCAGATCCTGCATGGCGGCGGCGATTTTATCCACGGTGAGCTGATGGGCGGTGTGCAGGGGCTGGCTGAAGGGGATGGCGGGCAGGTCAGGGCCAGCCAGGCGGTACACGGGGGCGTCCAGGTTGGCGAAGGCTTCCTCGGCGATGATGGCAGCCAGTTCTGCGCCGAAGCCGCCGGTGAGGGGGGCTTCATGGACGATGAGGGCTTTGGCGGTTTTGCGCACGGAGGCCAGCAGGGTGTCCTTGTCCAGGGGGTAGAGGGTGCGCAGGTCCAGCACTTCGGCATCTATTCCTTTTTCGGCCAATTGAGCCGCCGCCTGCAGGGCCAGGGCGTGCATGGCGCCGTAGGCAATCACGGTCAGGTGCTGTCCCGGACGGCTGACGACGGCTGGCCCAATGGGTACGGTGTAGTCTGTGTCGGGGACTTCGCCGCGCATGTTGCGGTAACCGTGTTTCGGTTCCAAAAAGAGCACGGGGTTGGGGTCGCGCACGGCGGATTTGAGCAGCCCTTTGGCATCATAGGGGTGGGAAGCGATAACGACTTTCAAACCGGGCACCTGGGTGAAAAAGGCTTCCGGGCTTTGCGATTCATACAGCCCGCCGCCGGTGCCGCCGCCATACGGGGCGCGGATCACCAGGGGCACGTTCCACTCGCCGTTGGTGCGGTAATGGATGCGGGCGGCTTCGTTGACGATCTGGTTGAAGGCCATGGGAAGCTGGTCGGCAAGCTGGATCTCGCACACCGGCCGTTTGCCGCGCAGGGCGGCGCCAATGCACAGACCGACCAGGGCACTGGTGGAGAGCGGGGCGTCAATCACGCGCCCGCGGCCGTATTTCTCCTGCAAGCTGCGGGTGGTGCCGAACAGCCCGCCCAGCTTACCGATGTCATTGCCGGTGAGGAAGACGTTCTCATCGCGAGCCAGTTCTTCATCCAGCGCCTGGCGGATGGCTTCGATCAGGTTCATTTGAGGCATGGTTCACCTCTGGCGTGTTCAGGCATAGACATGCTCACTTGCTCCGGCGGGGTCGGGTGACTGGAGGGCTTCCTGCAGGGCCTCTTCAATCAGGGATTCAGCTTCTTCTTCAAAACGCTGCAAGCGCTTGTCGTTTAACAGGCCTTCGTTTTCAAGGAGGATGCGGGTATGGCGCAGGGGATCGCGCTGTTTGCAGGCGAGGACATCTTTTTCGGTGCGGTAGAGGCGGTCATCATCATCGGAAGAGTGAGGGGTGGGGCGGCACAGGTCAACCTCAATCAGGCTGGGACCGCCGCCGCTGCGCGCCAATTCAGCGGCGTAGTGGACTTCGTCGTAGATGGCGAAGGGGTCTTTGCCGTCAAGGATGTGATCGGAGAGTCCAAATGCGCCGGCTTTTTGGGCGGGGTGACTGACCTTCATTTGCTCTTTAATTGGAGTGGAAATGGCGTAGCCATTGTTCTCGATCAGGAAAACGATGGGCAGCTGCTGGACGGTTGCCAGATTGAGGGCTTCGTACCAGTCGCCCTGCGAGGTGGCGCCGTCGCCGCAGGTGGCCAGCACAACGCTGTGCTCAGCGTTCATTTTGGCGGCCAGGGCAGCGCCCACGGCATGGGGCAGGGAGGCGGCGATAATGGAGGAAGAGGGCAGGACGTGCAGCTCGCGTTTGCTCCAGTTGCCCGGCATTTGCCGCCCGCCGGAGGCGGGGTCAGCGGCTTTGCCCAGCCAGCCGAGGAAGGCATCCAGGGGGCGGTAACCGAGGGAGAGCATCAAGGCCAGGTCGCGGTAGTAAAGGGAGAACCAGTCCTGTTCACGCTGCATGGCAAAAGCCGCGCCGACCTGGGCGGCTTCATGACCGATGCAGGAGACATGATAGGCGATTTTTTTCTCGCTGTGCAGGGTCCAGGCGCGCTCGTCCAGCCGCCGGGCAAGCAGCATGACCCAGAATATTTCCAGTTTGGTTTGTTCGTGAAGGGGCATGGGATTGTTTTCCTGAGCGATTATTCAGATAATCCACTTTTGAATAGTTTACCATGATGGGGCGGTTGGATGTGGAGGAATGGAGAATGAAATACTAAAAAACACCCCCACCTGGCTTCCTTACAGGAGTAGGTTTATTATTGAGGCCCGATTAGCATTTGGAAATCTCGTAGCGCAGGCTGAGCTTGTCGAAGCCGCAGCGGTTTTCGCGAATCTACCCACCCTTCGACAAGCTCAGGGTTCGTTTCGCGTGTTGCGCAGGTTTATCAAGCTTGGTAGGAGGTATAATTTTTGCCGCGTTGTAAAAAACCTACCCTTGAAAGCACCTGGCTTACCCCAAAAAAACAACATTTTCAGGGGAGCTTTGGCGAGTTGGTTTTCTGGAAATTAATTTCGGAAAAAGAAATGTCATTCAAGAGAATTCTATGCGCTCTTCTTGTATAATTATCAGGACCTGATGCTAGTTAAGCTGGATTTGGCCAGAAATCGAATAAAAAGGGAAGGTATTGCTTGTTGTAAGCCTGCGGTCAGTCGTTCAGCACGCAAATGAATAACCACTAAAGTGGTTACTACAACGGGCTTCGCAACATGCAGAGAAACCAAATCAGGATAACTCCCTGTGAACAAGATTCCGGTTTGGAGAGGGACCAATTGATCAAAGCAGATATTATTGTGGTGGGGGCCGGCCCTGGCGGGGTGACGGCCGCACAGCGCCTGGCAAAAAAAGGCGTGCAGGTTGTTTTGCTGGAAAAAAACAAAATGCCCTGGTTGAAAACCTGCGGTGACCTGGTGACGCGTGAGGGGCTGGAGGCGCTGGGGCGCAGCGGCCTGGGGGCGTGGACGGAGCAGTTCAAGCTGGTGGATCGCCTGCGTTTCACCTCGCCGGTCGGGCAGGTGCTGGATGTGTTTCTGGGGGAAAAGCCGGTGGCGCGGATGATCCCCCGGTTTCAGATGGATGCATTGCTGGTAAAAGAGGCTGTGCGCTGCGGGGTGAACTTTATGGAAGGCACCCGCGTGAGCAGTGTGGAGATTGATGAGATCGGGGTGCAGGTGTCTGCTGACGGCGTGCAGGCTGCGGCACAGATGGTCATTCTGGCGGATGGCAGCCATGCGCCGATCACGCGCAGCCTGGGCCTGTTCAAAGAGCAGGTTGATCTGATCGCGGTGCGCCAGTATCTGACGGGCGACAGTGACCCCGACGGGCCGCTGGAATTTCATTTTCAGGAGCAGATCATTCCCGGATACACGTGGATGTTCCCAATTGGGAATGGTCAGGTGAATGTGGGCGCGGGCACGTACTTCCGGCGCACGCGCAGCAAGGAAGTGGATCTGCGGGCGTGGCTGGAGCAGTTCAAGGCGCAGCATCCCATTCAGGCCGACAGGCTGGCGAAGATGGAGCCGGTCGGCCCGATGCGCGGGCATCCGCTGCATACGCATCTGGGCGGTACACAGACCCATGCCGAACGGGTGCTGGTGGTGGGGGATGCCGCCGGGCTGGTGGGGCCGTTCACCGGAGAGGGGATCGCGGCGGCGCTGCGCAGCGGCGAGCGGGCGGCGGATATGGCCTGGGATGCCTTGCAGGCGGGGGATTTTTCAGCAGAACGGCTTGCGCCGTATACCCGCTCATTGGAAGAACGCTACAAGGCGGACCAGCGCGCGGCGCGCATCCTGCGGGCATCGTTGAAGACGCCGGCGCTGTTGAACCGTTTTATTGGCAATCTGTGCCAGGATGAGGAGATGGCGCGCACGTTTGGGCTGGTGTATGTGGACGAGCTGCCGCCGCGGTTTTTGCTGCGGCCGGGGAATGTACTGCGGGCGGTGGGGTAATACACAATGCGTATAGGTGTAAGGGCTAATGTGCGAACATCCCGCAAGATATTTGCGGGATGTTGTTGGTTTATTGATCGGTGTGATCTTCTTCTGTTTTTGAGCGATAATTAATTTCCGGTTCCAGTTTTGCCAGATAGCGCAATCGTTTGATCGTCATCGTTACAAAGAAGATTAGCAGGACGATGGTCAGGATGATGGCGATGAGATCAAACAAAGTGAATGTGCCCAGCTTAAATGTGAACGCCTTGTTGCCGGTAACCAGCATCAGGGAGTTGGCGAGGATGATGATCAGGCGGCCTTCGGTGGGCCCGAGACCTCCGTAAGAAAGCTGGAAGGTTTTATTGACAGCCGTATCGAGATAGACAAATATGGATAGCAGCATATAAGCAACCAGGGCCAGCAAGGCAATATTGAATTGTACGTAGGGGGAAATTCCTATGCCGATGATGATCAGGATCATGCTGACCGAGTCCACCAGATGGTCCAGGAAATACCCGTATCGCGGGCGTTCAATATGACGGAAGCGGGCCATATTACCGTCTGTGCTGTCACCAAACCAGTTGATTACCAGGCCGATGCTGGCCAGCCATAAAAAGCGGGCATCGATCAGGGTCAGGCAATAACCGATAAAGGTCAGCAGTGTGCCTGCAAATCCAATTGCGGTAAGGATATCAGGGGTAACCCAGTCCGGTGCACGGGATACAAACCAATGAATAAAGACCATTTCGGGCTTGCTGAGCAGGCTGGTATTGATACGGGTATGGGATTGAGTTTCATTTTCTGAAAGGGAATTTGTGGTCATCTTTTCCTTTATTTTATGAAGAAGAAAAATCACGAAAGCGTTTAGCGATATGAGTGTGGTTCAAGGGTTTCTGGCCAGACAGGGTAGAACATGAACCACTGGTCAGGGGCGTTGAGGATCAGATTTTCTGCTGCCTTGAGGACGACCTCTGCATTATGGATGATTTCGATGTCGTGGCTGGCATTGGTTTGCATGTGGATTGGTTTTGAAGCTTCAAAGCGATACGAACCATCATCCTGGTGGAGAACGGCCATGACGATCACCGGGACCTCCGCTTTGAGGGCAAGGCGGATGTGAACATCCGGCAGAGCGGCCGGGAGGCCAAAAAAACGTGGGGTGTAGCGGGCATCGGGAAAAGGCCGCTCAATGCCGGTGATGACAGGTTTACCAGCCCGGAGGCGGTGCATAGCTTCGCTCAATGCGTTGATTGAAGCGGGGGTTACATCGATGCCGGCCTGCGCGCGGTATTTATTTTCCAGTTGATAGATGAGGGGTGGATTGGCGACCGAAATGGTTTGGACGTGAGGGATCATTTTTGCGATTGTCCAGCCCATCAGGTCAAAATTCCCCAAATGGGGTCCGACCAGCATGGCAGCATAGGGATCGTTGAAATATTCTGCCGCGTTTGGGCTGAGTGTGACCTGGTCATATAGATGCTGAAAAGAATGCAGATGGTGATAGAGTTCATACTGGAAGTACACGCGGTTGATGAGGGTGCGGCGGACAATCCTTTTGAGTTCCTGTGGCGAGAGCTTTCCTTGATGGATGATCTTTTGATTGGCGGTCATGGCCTTGATGTGGTCGGATTGACGATGACGCAGCATGCTGAAATCAGCAAACCGATGAATCATCCAGCTCGCCAATCGCGGCGGGGTGATTTGCGCTGCTTTGAGCATTATATTGAAAATAAAGGAAGTTTTTATATTGTCCTGTGCAACCATAGTATCCATTTTTATTGTACCTTAGATGTCACCGTCGCTGCGCCGGACGATCGGGGCGCGGGCAGAGATGTTGTAGAAGGGCAGCTGCACGGTTTTTTCTTCGCCCGTGATGATTTTGCCGTTTTTGATGCCTTTTTCGATACAGGTGGTTTTCATATCAGTCTCCGTTGTGTAGGTGATCTGAAGTACATACTGGCTATGACGACTAAAGTCGTCACTACAATTATGTTTATGGCACTTCCAGATGGCGGAAGCCGTCGGACAGGGCGGGGCCGCGGGTGGCGGTGAGGGGGTCAGCGCCGGGCACGCAGGGGAAGCTTTCATAGCCGCATACGCCGAACTGCTCGGCGCACCACACGCGGGTGTTGTGCAGCTCACAGGGGGCGGTGGGCAGGTTGACATAATCAGCGGGCTGGATGATGCGATTTGTCAGGGTGGCGGGATCAAAGGATCGTACCAGCAGGCTGCCCTGAAAGGCGATCAGCCCCACGAACAGCATGAGGGGGATGCGCAGGTTTTGCAGGCGTTTTGTGCCGACGAGTTGAATGAGGGGCAGCAGCCACAGCAGCAGGGCGGGGATGAGGAAGGCGTAACCGAAGCGGAAGAAGGGGGCTTTGAAGAACCAGAAGACGATGCCGGCATAGGCGGCCAGCAGGGGCAGAATTAGCGATTTCAGGGTTTTCCAGGTTTGGCGGAACATGTCCCGTTTGATCAAGGCAAGCAGCCCGAGCAGGAGGGCGTATCCGAAGGGGGCGGCGATAATAGACTGCATGATGAGCTGGCGGTTGCGGGTCTGGTTGTGATACCAGGCATCAACCCATTCCGGCAGGGACATGGCGAGCACGTCCTGGATTTTGCCGGGGGAGAAACGCGCCCAGGCGGTGATGACGGCGCTTTCGCGGCGCACGGCTTCGGCGGGGATGCGCCAGTCGAAATGGAAGGGGTCGAGGGTCAGGCCGGGGTAGATGAGGTAGCCGGAGAGGATCAGGTTACGGATGGCCCAGGGAAGAAAGAGAATAGCTGCGAGGGTGAGGAGTTGGAGGGCAGGAGAGACACCCCCTCCAACCTCCCCCAAAAAAACAACATTTTTAGGGGAGACCAGTGGCGATTTATCATCACGGAGATACTTCCACCAGAGGAAAAGGGCAGCGATGAGGAGGGGGACGGTGGAAAGTTTGATGGTGATGGCCCACAGGATAAGGAAAATAAGGATTACCGGCAGGAGTGGGGCGCTATCTTGTTCTGCGATCAGGGTCAGCCATTCACTGAACACCAGCCAGGAGAGCATCACGGCGGGCAGGTCGGTTCCGGGTGAGGAGAGTTCGCTGGCGAGGAGGAAGAAGGCCAGCGGAATGAAGAGCAGGCGGAGGTAACCCCCTCCCGTCCGGAGGGCGTCCCCCAAAAACAAGTTTTTAGGGGAGACCATTGGTGAGTTTTCGTCAGGGGAGGTTGACTCGCCTGTACCCTGAGCCTGTCGAAGGGTGTCGCCTGGATGCAATAAAATCAGGCCGCGGTGGAGGAATTGATAGCATACAACGAGGACGATCAGACCAGGCAGGGGGTGGTAAGACTGCCCGCCGAGGAAGGCAAAGCTGAAGAGGGCATTCAGGGTCAGCCAGCTTGAGTTATAGGCCAGGCGGGAGTGCAGGTTGCCGAGGCCAGGCACGGCGGGGAAGGTCTCGATCCAGCGAATGGTCTGGGCGTGGTAAAGGCCGGTGTCGGGGTTGCCGGGGGTGTGGGTGCTGATCTCCAGTACGGTGAGCAGGATGAGCGCGCCGAGGAGAATACCCAGGGGAGGCCATTTCGGCAAGGTAAGGTTGAGGCGGCGGGTGCGCCATAACCAGATGAAGATAAACAGCCCGCCAGCGAGGGTGATGAGCTGGGCGGCCAGAGCGAGTTTGATGAAGAACGAAAGGAAGGTCGCCAGGGTGGAAATGGCAGCCATACCGGTCAGCCAGGTGAGGGCGAAGGATGGCGTTTGATCATCCAGCCTGAAGCTTTTCACCAGCAGGTACAGGGTGAAGCGGCCGTAGAGCCAGCCCAGGGGGAGGAGATAAGTCCAAAGGAGGAGGGTGATCAACATGACGATTTACGGCTCCCAGTGGCAGATCTGCTGGAGGGGGTGCTATCCAGGGTGATTTCATGGACAGGCTTGAGATTCTGGACGCATTTTTCGGCGACGCTATTGTAGAAACCAGAGTGGGTGATGAAGAGGATGTAATTCGCGCGGCCAGGTTGTTTCATCAGGTGCTGTTCCCCATTGGGGATGAACTGGATGTCCGGGCTCAGATGGAGGGGCGTCTGCATTTGTGCCAGCCATTCGGCCACAGGTACGTTGACGGCGTCGTCTGGTGCGGCGTTCTCGCTGTTCCACTGCAAACCCTGGTGGCTGTGGCGTTCCAACCAGTGGCGCCGACGGTGAAGGCGGAAAATGTCTGTGCAGGTTGAGAATTGGGCATGCAGTAACGCCTTTTCCAAGAGTGAGGGGTGCGTTAAGTATAACAAAGATCACGGGCTGCAACAAAAATGCTGTAAGGGGAGAAATTGGGTAACCCATCCAGGGGGTGACCCTTTCCTTCCATAGGTTGCGAAGGATTAACGGGATTGATTTCATGGATACGATGGCGTCTTCACAGCAGGTTTAAGCACCATCCCGTGTGGGAGGGTTGAACAGGCGGCGGACAGGTCACGCGCAGCGCCTGTCCCTGCGGCAGAAGGGATGAATTTGGATGGAAAAGGGGAAATTTTAGCGGGTATTGTTTTTCAGGTTGGCAATCAACCGCAATCCGACATATACAATCAGCACAGCCAGGATGAGGATGACGGCGAT
>Ga0334887_1002219_pt1 | contig 22325 bp, 17 predicted proteins | sample GraSluR1_MG_10_FD_207217 | JGI IMG/M metagenome (GOLD analysis project Ga0334887, IMG submission 207217) | Sludge microbial communities from methane-producing bioreactor in Wageningen University, Netherlands - Granular Sludge_18_07-R1 | ecosystem: Engineered > Bioreactor > Anaerobic >...
TGCTATTATGAAGCGCGGACGTATGGTTCATTCGAAATTCTCCTTCTTGATTTGTTTTTGTTGTCCAAACAAAGTAAATCACGGAGAATACAATGTGACCATACGTCTTTTTCTGTATTTTCAAGGTCCGAGAATGCTCTTTAACGCGTTATCTCTTGATCTTGCGGTTTTCTGTCGGTCACGCAGGAGAGCACCTTCACAAGCAAAATATCGGAGACAGGCGCATCCGGCAGGTCGAGTTCGAACATGACGAGAGCGTTCGCTCCAGCTTTCGAGACTTGAGCGGAAAAAACAGGCAACGGCCATGTGCGGGGCTCGGAAGCACCTCCCTCGAACGAGATTCCTCCGCCGCTTATCACGTCCAGTATGCGGCGCATCAGACTCTGTCTTATGAAGTTCTGGCCTCTGCTTGCGATGTACTCAACCAGCGAGGCGAGAAAATCCGGAACATTGCGCGGCGTATTAACAATCACATTCTCCGCGTTGGGCGCGTTGAACAAAGGTATAGCCGGTCGCAGCGGGGACGGAGTCGGAGCAGGCGTCGGAACGATGGTTGGACTCGGCTCCGGCGTCGGCTCGGGCGTGGGAGCAGGCGAAGGCGTTGGGCTTGGGCTGGGGCTTGGGCTGGGGCTGGGGCTGGGGCTGGGAACAGGCGCTCCTCCGACGGTGACTTGGCAACCGTCGGTAAAGTCACCGTCCACGCTCTGCGCGGTGATCGTGGCGACTCCTGCGGCAACCGCCGTCACTGTTCCGTTCATGACCGTAGCGACAGACTCGTTGCTGCTGCTCCACGTCACGGCGGGCATTGTCGCCTCGGAGGGGGTCAGCGTCGCCGCGAGCGCACCGGTTTCGCCGACAGGGAGAGAGAGCGTCTTCTTGTCGAGTGCGAGCCCTTCGACGTAGACGGGGAAGAATGTTCCCGGGTCGGTGACGTGTACCGTGACTACCGCGCTCAAGGCTCCGTTATTGACGTTACTGACGGTCACGGTCGTCTCTCCGTACGCCTTGGCTTCGATCCGGCCGTTCTCGTCGACCGTCGCGATGGAGGGGTCGGCAGATTCGTACCTCGTTCCGAGTTCCTTAAGCGTCAGGTCGAACTCGGTCGCTCCGTCGGTGTGAAGGCCGTAGACATCGAGGTCGTATCCGTACCCTTTCGAGCAAAAGACCTCTTCCGGGAAGACATGGAGGCTTTGGATCTGCGAAAAGTCGGGAGCGACAACCACCGAGACGTCGTTCTTGGAAAGCAACAGTTCGTCATCGTCTGTCTCTCCTACCGCGAAAAACCTCCTGACACCGCTGAAACCATCGGGGATAGTGAACTCCAAGGTAAAAACGCCGCTACCCCCCGCCACCATTTCGATAGTCTCTTCATCTTCACCCGCTGTGTCGATAATCTCCGCATTCTTTACCACAATACCTTCGTCGGCAGTCACGGTAAAAACGATCTTATCTCCGGGCAAAGCGGAGGAGAGGCTTGCAGCGATAGTCATGCGCTTGAGATCAGACTCTTCCTCGGCCCCGCTTGCTATTTCCGCAGTAGACGCAGTCACCACTGATGAAATTTCAAAGTCGAAAGCCTTCGGTTTGCCAAAGTTTGTGACTGGACCTTGCAACAAGTCTACGACGCGTTCACGGACAACACCTTTGTTTGCCATGCCTCCATGTCCTTCATTCACTTCCGTAATTGCAGTTGCAGTCAACTCGGATTTCTCCCACTTTGCGCTTGAGAGTCCTACAAGCCCATCAGAGTCCTCCGGTATATAGTCTTTTTCGTCCGTCATTAAGCCGTCTATAGAATTAAATAAATCTTCGTGCGTATAGGGGGTTATCGAAAATCTTTTTATTATTCCACTACTCATAAAACTATAAACCTTATCTCCCGTATTCCCTGCAATTACATGCGTTGAGACATTAAACAAATGACCTCCTGCCATTGCTATGAATGGACTGAAAAGCCTCAAATCGTTTATGGCAGATCCTATTTCTTTATTTAACAATTTAAGAACCGAAAATGCCCTGTTTCTGCCCTCACCAGCAGAGTCCTCCCTGTTTTGTTTAAAATAACGCACATCTGCTGCAAGATAAGACGCGAAACCACTGCCCCAATGCGGTGTGGCTATCGAGATAAAACGTCGAATGACGTCCTTTCCGTAGCTGTAACTGCCTTTACCTTGATGCGTAAAATACTCTGTAGCAGCGAAAGCTCTTGTCATTAAACCACCCATACTGTGCGCCACTACGTCAACCTTTACACATTCAATTTGATCTTTTCGCCTTGTTTCTAGAGCAGGCTTGATGAATTCATCAAAGAAATACTTTCCACTGAAGACTCCCTCTCCATCATCTCCCCAAACAATTTCGGTTGGTCCTTTCCAGTTGTCATAGCTATTCCAATGAACATCATATTTTCTGAATCTTAAATATCTTCTAAGGCCACCGAATTCTATGGCGGATTCAGTTTCAAAGGCCTGTTTTTTATCGGACCAAATACCGTGGACAAGTACCACAGGCGTTCTGCGCATCTCAACATTCACACTCTCAAGAACCTTTAGACTGTCTTGTCGTCGAAATTCCACCTTGAATTTAGGATGTTTTTCATCGAACTCCCCCGGCCATGCCTCCGGCGCTCTTAGGACCAACGTTACCTGGTAAATTTTGAGCTTACCCTCGCGGAATTCAATCATTTCTTCACCCGATTCATTCCAATCCCTGCGGTATCCCTCGGGTGTTTCGAGTGTTTCAAGTTGGATTCCAAGACCTTTTAAATAATCCATATTTGCAACCAAAACTTTTCCCGGCGTCGAGGATTGCACTCTGATGAAAAGCCTCGATTCTCCATCGGCTGTGAATCCTTTTCGCTTAAAGTCAATTTTGGCGGAAAGCTTGTCGGCGTCTTTCATAAAGAGTTCCGTCAATAAGGTCTCAATCCCGTAAAATAAGCCAGGCTTGGAGGAACTCGCCCCGACGGCGGAGGCGCCGGAGGAGGGGGCGATGCTCTGGATCAGCCCGCCGAAGACGTCCGCCTTCAAACCCCCGGGCGTGGGAGGAGGCGTCGGTCCGCCGACGGGACGGAACTTCTGGATGCGATGATTACTCTGATCCACCACGTAGACGTTCCCGGAGGAGTCAACCGCTATGCCGCTAGGATAATCGAACTGGCCATCACCGCTTCCCTCGCTCCCCCACTTCGTCAGGAATCTCCCTGACGAGTCGAACTTCTGCACGTTATTATAAGAATATTCAGACACATAGACGTTCCCGGAGATGTCAACTGCTACGCCACCAGGTCGCCGAAAGGTGCCAACACCGCTTCCCTCGCTCCCCCACTTCGTCAGGAAGTTCCCGGAGGAGTCGAACTTTTGCACGCGAATACCATCCGTCACGTAAACGTTCCCGGAACCGTCCACCGCTATGCCTTGAGGCAAATTGAACTGGCCATCGCCGCTTCCCTCGCTTCCCCACTTCGTCAGGAACTTCCCGGAGGAGTCGAACTTTTGCACGCGGAAATTAAATATATCCGCCACGTAGACGTTCCCCGAGGTATCCACCGCTATGTCCCCAGGATAAATGAACTCGCTGTCGCCGCTTCCACGACTCCCCCACTTCGTCAGAAATCTCCCCGACGAGTCGAACTTCTGCACACGGTTATTATGGTAGTCCGTCACGTAGACGCTCCCGGAGACATCCACCGCTATGCCCATAGCAAGATCGAACTCAGCGTCGCGGGTCCCTTGACTCCCCCACTTCGTCAGAAACCCTCCCGATGAGTCGAACTTCTGTACGAAAGCGGAGCATGTCACGTAGACATTCCCGGAGGCATCCAACGCTATGCCCCTAGGGGGACCAAAGAACTCGCCGTCGCCGCTTCCCTCGCTCCCCCACTGCAGCACATACTCGTACTCTACAGCCCCGGCAGAGGAGACAACCTCGGAACCCATCATCGACTTCCGGGCGGTCCGCTCCGACCTTGCGTATTCAGCCGTCCCTGCCGGGACGCTCGTCTGCGGAAGGATTTTCTCATGGGAGCTTGCAGACGCGCCCGGTATCTGTGGAAGGGCCGCAGTGGACGCCGAGGCGAAGAGAGATTGTCCGTCGCTTCTCCCGGTATTCGCGATCCCGCTTGAATAAAATCCGCGCCCGTGTTCGAGTTCGCTCTCGACTCCGCCCTCCATACGCGTGGCGTTGCCGACGAGGGGGCCTCCCCGGTCGAAGATGGTCGGGAAGCTCTCCCTCTGAAATGCATCCGAGGGGAGGGTTGAGAGTGCGATCGCGAGGAAGAGAAGCGCGAGCGCTCCCCGACGGATGATGGCGGTGCTAAACTTTCGTTTTCTCATTTCGTTACCTCCTTGATTCTTGACCGTCGAGAAAAAGAACACAACAGGCGCATCTGCATTCTATCTATATTCAGTCTATTCCACACCCTCCTACTCCGCTGGCATTGCGATGCGAACATGCTCCGCAAGCTCCTCCCAGAATTTCGCGTTGCGCGGATCGTGCCCGACGCCGGGCTTGGCGATGCAGGCGGCATCCTTTCCGACCTTCTCGAGAGCAGAGGTCAAGCCCAGCCAATACGAAATTTTGCCGCCGAGCCCCTCGTTATCGTTCTCCCCATGGATAAAGCGAAAGACCGAAGCCTTTATCTTTCCAACATTGATCTCCTTGACCTGGCGGCTGGAGTATCCCGAAACGGCGCCGACAAAGAAACACTCGAACCCAGAATCGGCAAGCAGCAGCGCCGCGTTCGCCCCGAGACTGCCGCCTGCGATAGCGATCCTGGAGATGTCGGTCAGAGGATGCGCGGCAAGAACATCGTACGCCGCCTGTGCACGGACTTTCAGCTTCGAGTTGTTGTGGGCGCCTCTATCCCGCGCACCTTCGTAGTACGTGGCGGCGAACGCGATATACCCTTCGCGCGCGAGAGCGCGGGCGGTCCGGCCGTACACGGCGAAGTCGCCGCCCGCGTCGTGGAAAATCAAGACGGCAGGCCGCTTCACGGTGGTTTCATCATCGTATACCAGCAGTCCGCTCATGTTCAATCCGTCGGCGGAATAGGGCGCCTGCGCTGACACAACGGCCCCGGACGCTAAGGAAGGAGAAAAAATAAGTACGAGAAGCAGAAGAGTAAAAAATCGAATTCTCACAGCATCACCTCATTCGCATTATGAATTTTCCCGATCGGAACACTTTCATCCACGTTTTGAATGTCGAATAGATATGGGTGGACATTTTTTCAGGGTACCATGCAGCCCCCCGAATTGAATAGGTTTTTATTCACACTTTCCTGTTTCGTGAACACAATTATGGCGAGTGAACAGAAATATAATTTTTCTCTCTGTTCATAGCCTTTGACGGTTTTACAACCGGAAACATAACTACGAACATATCTACTCCTATTCGCTGAAATATCAACAGTTGGGCAACCCGTGCAGGGTGATTCGAAGGATCGGCGAATAGGAGGCCGGCGAAGCGCTATAATGTGCGCGGAATCGAAATTTTCGTTCGGGGAGGAATACGTACGATGAAAAGGGCGTTCCGTGTGTGCATTCTTGCGGTTTTTCTTGTGTGGGTTGCGGCGGGGCTTTCCGGCGCGGCGCCGGGCGACGGCGAGTTTTTGAATCTCTGCGAAAAGGGAACCCCTGAGGAGCTGGAAGCCGCCGTCAAAGAGGGCGCGAACCTCGGCGCGCAGGACAAGCACGGCAAGACGCCGCTCATGCGCGCCGCGAGAAGCAATCCGAATCCTGATTCCATCAGGACGCTCATCGCCGCGGGAGCGGACATTCACGCAAAGAACTCGCTCGGCGCGGGCGTTCTCGCCTACGCGGTCGATAATCCGAATACCGAGGTCCTCCGGATCTTTCTGGACGCCGGGCTGGACGTGAACGAAGCTACCCCGCACGGAACGACGCCGCTCATGTTCGCCGCCGGCTCCACGCCGAACCCGGAAGCGCCCGCCGTCGTCGCGCTGCTTCTTGAAGCGGGAGCCGATCCGCACGCGAGGGACAAGGACGGACTGACCGCGTTCCTCCGGGCGGCGGCGCTCAACAGCAATCCGGACGTCCTTTCGGCGCTGCTGCGCGCCGGGGCGGACATCGACGAGACGAAGGACTCCATGGGGTGGACGGCGCTCATGCGGGCCGCGCGCTTCAATCCGAACCCCGGCATGGTGCAGCGCCTTCTGGAGGAGGGTGCGGACGTGGACGGCGCGAACGCGGAGGGGTTCACCCCGCTCATGATCGTCGCCGCGCTCCGGACGGAGAACCCCGGCCCGGTCGTGAAACTTCTGCTGGAGGCGGGGGCGGATATCGACGCGAAGGACACGTACGGATGGACGGCGTTGATGCGGGCGGCGGCGCAGAACGCAAACCCGGAGATGACGGGACTGCTGCTGCGGGCCGGAGCGAACGCCTCGCTCCGCAACAACGACGGAGAAAGCGCGCTCGACGTGGCGGCGCGCAACGACGCGCTGAATAACACCGAGGAGTACCGCATGCTCGAAGAAGCCTCGAAATAAGAAGTTTCTCCCCAAAATACCGAACGACGCCCCGCGCTTTCATCCGGCGGGGCGTTCGATTTCCTATTCCTCTCGCTTCAGCGGTTCTTTCCCGAGCGAACGCAGTGCGATCAGGCTCGCCGCCATCGCGCACGAAACAAGCAGAAACGCCGCGAAATAGCCCTCCGCCGTATAGACGCCCGGCTGTCCCGCCGGGAAGCGATTGATCACAATCCCCGTCCCCCACTGGAAGACGACCGCAGAGAGAACGGCGATCATGTTCATCGCGCCGAAGACGACTCCTTTCTCCCCCGCAGGCGCCAGAGCCGTCACCCCCGCAAGGGCGAAGACGCCCCGCAATCCCGTGATAGCCCCGAGGAGCAGCGCCACGGCGCCTCCCGCCCATACGGGAAGACCGGAAACAGTCGTTCCGAGCAGAAGAAACCAGACCAGCGCGTTCACCGAGCTTACACGGCGGACAAGCAGGGGCAGCTTTTCCGGAGAGAGAACAACTCCTCCGATCATAAGAGGACCGACCATCATCCCCGCGCTGATCAGCGAACTCCAGAAACGGGCCGACGCCGGCGATGCATTGAAGGCCGCCGCAAACCACGAGACGCCCCAGAGCCCCTGGAAGCTCAGCAACGACGCCGAGGAAACCGCCCAGACAATCATCAGCGATCGCACGCGCCGGTTCCGGAAGATGAAGAGCACCGCCCTCCCGATCCCCGGAAGAATGGAGGAGAGCGTCTTCTTCTCGTCTCCCGCCGCCCTCCGCATCGGGTCCGACGTGGCCCTGCGCCCCAGGAAAAGCGCCATGAAGAAGCATGTCCCGGCGAGAAGCGCGAAGGTTACGGGGATGCCGAACGTATCCAGCGCGAATCCGAGGGGCGCGACCGAGACGATCGCCCCCAGGCTGGAGACGGCGAAGTTGATCCCCGCGTAGAAGCAGTATCGCTCCGCAGGGAAGGCGAAGGCCAAAAAGACGAGCGTCGCGGAATACATCGGGGAGACCCCGAACCCGGAGACCAGCCGCCAGACGCCGAGCGTGAAGGGCGTCCGGACGACCGTCAGCAGAAGGCAGGAGGCCGCGGTAAGCAGCAGACCGCACGTCACCACCCGCACCGGGCCGTATCTGTCGTGCAGAATTCCGGAGACCGGCTGCATCAGCGCATAGGCGTAGAAGTGAACGCTGGAGATGAACCCCACCAGAGACGCGCTCATGCCGAGCCGCTCTCCTTCCAGCGGCAAAATTACGGAAGCCGAAATCCTGAAGAAAACCGTCAGGAAAAACGATGCCGTCAGTATGATGAATAGGGGAAAGGAAGGATCCGCAAAAAGCGACCTGTAGGTCGAACGAGAAGTGCTCACAGCAAAGCTCCTTTGTCGCAGTCAATGTTTTGAACGGGGTACAGCATACCATAGAAAATGAACTGCGGGAAGTCGGGAAACTTGCTTATAATGAAGAGAAAAAACACACTTTCGACGTTCCGTCAGTCGCTTCGTTCCTCTACCCCCGGGCGGAAAACCTGTCGCCGTTCCGTTGCACCGCGGGCAGGTTGTTCAGATACTCACTCTTCTTGCTCTCGTCGTACTCCTCCGCCATCTTGACGATACTCTCTTCCCAGGTCGCCTTCAGGTCTTCGAGCATCGCGCGCACCTCGGCGATCTTCTCAGGATCCTTCGCGGTGTTGGCCTTGATGAGCGTTGTGTACATGAAGTCGTAGAGGCGCATGAGGTTCGTCGTGACGGGATTGTCTTTGTTCACGCGCAGCGTGATCATCAGCTCCCTCACGACGTTCTGCGCCCGCTTGAGGTGTTCGTTCGTCTCGTCGTACAGATGTTTCGACAGCGCGGACTCCGCGGCCAGACAGCTCTGAATGCCTATGTCGTAGGTAATCAGAAGGAGCTGCTCCCGCGACGCGGTGCGAATGGCATTTTCCGTATAGGTTTCCTGCGCGCGGCTCCTGTTGTTCGGCCGAAACATGACAGCTCGCCCCCTCCCGCGGAGATTTTCGCAAAACGTTTTCGAGCAACCGGACGTATCTATTTTTCGGTGTCCGAGCAGGCAGGGTTGAGTGAAAGACGCTCAAGTACTATGCTGTATAATAAACATGGTTTTCAAGAACTCGAAAAAGGAGCTGATATCAATGCCAGCCGCAGCCGTCGCCGAGAGACAGGCGCTTCGCCGAATAATCGACCACATGAGCGCCGACGACGTCTTGAAGATGCTCGACTACGCCGCCTACCTCCGGTATCTCGAAGAGCGGGAGGACGAGGAGGACGCGGCCTACATAACGGCCCATAAAGATGATCCCGTAATACCTCTGGAGGATGCCCTCAAGGAGCTTGGACTTTGATCTATTCCGTATCCGTCAAGAAAGGACGTATACAAAAAGATATAACCTTCCATTCCGCAGAGGGCGTACCCGCAATTTTCCGCGGATACGCCCTCTGCGTCTTTTTCGGGAGAGACACTACGACAGCAGTCCGCCCTCACGCATTCTCTTTTTCATAAAATCCAGCACGTCGCCCGAGCTGCTCAGGTTCGGGCGGAAGGGTTCGCCCACATCCAGCCCCAGCAGCTTCGCCATGTCCTTCGTGGCGACGGGGAAGCTCGCCCTGTCCATGGCGAGGCGCACCGGGTTCAGCCGGAACTGCGCTTCAAGGGACCCCTTCAGGTCGCCCGCGACGTACTTCTCGTAGATGGAGACCACCAACTCCGGACAGAAGTTCGCCATCGTGGCCACCGCACCGTCCGCGCCGTGGGCGAGCGCGCCGTAGATCAGCGTGTCCTTTCCCCCGAAGACCTTGAAGTCCTTCTCTTTCGTCTTCGTCAGCCGGAGGAACTCGCTCGTCAGCGTCATGTCGCCGCTGGAGTCCTTGATGCCGACGATGTTGTCCACGTCGGTCGCAAGTCTCGCCACCAGAGCGGCCGAGAGGGAGTACCCCGTCCTCCCCGGGTTGTTGTACAGCAGCACCGGCGTTTCGGGAACGGCCTTTGCGATGGTTTTGAAATGGAGGTACAGTTCGTCGTCGGTCGGCTTCAGGAACATCGGCTGCAGCACGGAAACGCCGTCCGCGCCCATGTCCGCTGCCATGCGGGCGAGCTGGACGCACTTCCTCGTCTTCACGACGCCCATACCGAAGTAGACCGGGACGCGCCCCTTCGTCTGGTCCAGAATGATCCGAAGCCCCCGCTCCATCTCGTCCTCGTCCACCATGTAGAACTCGCCGTTGCTCCCGAAGGCGAGGATGCCGTGGACGCCGCCCTCGACGACGAAGTCCACCTGCCGGCGCATCCTGTTTTCATCGATTCGTTCGTTTTCATCCACTATGGTCACTATGGGGGGGATGACACCTTTTATGAAGTCCGTGTTCACACGTACCAATCCTTTCGCGTTGCCCGTCGTTCGATACGGCGGGCGTATGGTCTTGCAACAGTCGTCGGGAGCGACGCGTCGTTCCGTTCCGCGAGCGCCCCGCCGGGAATCTCCTGCGGGAGCATTCTACGTGATCGGGGCCGGGTTGAAAAGGCAGATGTCGTTGAACAGACGGTACCGTTCGGCCGCCGGGCGTTTTCGTCCGCTTGCGACCTCCACGATCTCTCGGAAGAGCCGTTCGCCCACGGTCCGGATATCCGCCCCGCCCGAAGCGATCGCTCCCGCGTCCACGTCGATCAGATCGCTCCACATGTCCTTCAGGTCCGACCGGGAAGAGACCTTGATCACCGGCGCGGCGGCCAGTCCGTAGGGCGTCCCCCTCCCCGTCATGAACACCTGGAGCGTCATCCCCGACGCGAGCTGGCAGGTTCCGCAGACCATGTCGCTCGCGGGGGTGGCGGCGAAGACGAGTCCTCCGGCGGACGGACGCTCTCCGGGGGCGAGTACCTCCGAAATGGGCGCGCGTCCCGATTTGGCGATTGAGCCCATCGCCTTCTCGACGATGTTCGCCAGTCCGCCCTTCTTGTTCCCCGGCGTCGGGTTGGCGCTGCGGTCCACGCCCCCCGCCCGGAGGTAGTCGTCGTACCAGCGCATCTCCGCGACAAGCCGCTTTCCCACGGCGGAGTCCACGCAGCGCGCCGCGAGCTGCTCCACGCCGTCCCGTACTTCGGTGACCTCGGAAAACATCACCGTCGCGCCCGCCCCGACCAGGAGGTCCGACGCGTATCCGGCCGCCGGGTTCGCTGTGATGCCGGAGAAGGCGTCGCTCCCTCCGCACTGCATCCCGACGCACAGGCGCGAGAGGGGCAGCGTCGTCCTGCGCCTGTCCTCCAGCCTGCGGAGCTTCCGCTCCGCCATCTCCATCAGCGCGTCGGTCATCTTGACGAACCCGGCGTGCTCCTGGAGCATCAGCACGTTCCCGGGGCGGATCTCCTCCGGTTCGAGCAGCCTGTCCGCGGTGAGCTTCTCGCACCCCAGCCCGACGACCATGATCTCCCCTCCGAAGTTCGGGTTCCGCAGCATGTTCCGCAGCGTCCTTATGGGAACGACGGCCTCTGGGGCGTCGATGGCGACGCCGCAGCCGTAGGGGTGGTTTAGCGCAACGATGTCGTCCACATGCGGGAAGAGAGGCAGCAGCTCCCTCCGCATCCGTTCGACCGCGCCGTTGAGCACGCCCGCGACGCACTGGACCGTGGTTATGATGCCGAGGATGTTCCGCGTACCGGCGAAGGGAGTTCCCTCGACCTCGAACCCCTCGAAGCTCTTCGCGGGCGCTTCGGGAAGCTCCGTAACAATGTCCGTCGCGAACTCAAGACTGCCGAGGTCCGGAGAGTCCGGCATGCGGAGCATCTTCTCGGAGATCAAGCCGCCCTGCGGAACGGCTGCGAGCAGATGCCCGAGCGTCACTCCGTACCGTACCACCGCGCCACCCTCGGGAATGTCCTTTAGGGCGATCTTGTGCCCCTGGGGGATGAGCGTGCGGGCGACGACGCCCCATCCGGCCTCAGCCCCTTCGGGAAGGTCGGCGACGGGGATGGCGACGTTGTCCCTCTCGTCCACCCTGACGACCGGTATCATGCCTGCGCCCCCCCGTTCCCGGCCGCGGCGCGGCGGGCGGTCCTCCTGGAGTCGTAGACCGACCACGCGATGGAGGCGACGATCAGTCCCCAGATCACCCACCCCATCGGGCGCGTGAAAAAGACCGAGAGAGAGCCTCCGACCCCCTTGATGGAGTCGACGAAGTACTTCTCCAGGTCCTTCCCGAGGATGAAGCCGATGAGGAAGGGGACGACCGGAAGCTTGATCTTCACGAAGACGTACCCCAGGACGCCGAAGAAGAGCATGGTCCACACGTCGAACATGTTTCCGTTCCGCGAGGAATAGGCCCCGACGACACAGAGCAGCATGATCACCGGGAAAATTCTGTACTTTGGAAGCTTGATGACCGAGGCGATGTACTTGATCGGGTAGAACATCACGAAGAACATCAGGAAGTTGCACAGCAGGAGCGCGGAGAGGATGACGTGCCAGAGGTCGAGATTGTTCGTGATGAAGAGCGGCCCGACCTGCACTCCCTGAAGCATGAACGCGCCGACGAGCACCGCCGTGGTGCTGTCCCCGGGGATGCCGAGGGAGAGCAGCGGAATGAGCGCGCCTCCGGTCAACCCGTTGTTGGCGGCCTCGCTGGCGATCAGCCCGTCGACGCACCCCGTGCCGTATTGCTCCGGGCGCCTGGAGAAGTTCTTCGCCTGCGAGTACGAGAGCAGGGACGCCGCGCTCCCCCCCACTCCGGGGAGGATGCCGACGAAAGTGCCGATGAACGCCGACCGGAACAGGTTGACCACCTGACCTTTGAAGTCCGAGAACCTGAAGCCCTTCACCTCGCGGGAGAGGTCGGCGCCGACGGCGTCGTCCCGCATCCCCCCCTCCGCCTCCTGCAGGATCTGCACGAGGGCGAAGAGGCCGATGAGCACGGGAAGCAGCTGGAAGCCGTTGCGCAGGTCCACCGAGAGAAAGTCCGGCACCATGCGCATCCTGTTGTTGTCGGCGAACTGGCCGATCAGCGAGAAGAAGACGCCGAGGAACCCCGCGAAGACGCCCGTGACCATGTTCCCCTTGGAGAGGGCGGCGATGATCGAGAGCGCGAAGAGAATGATCAGGAACTTCTCCACCGACGAGAAGCTGAGGGCGACCCTGGCGAGCGGCGGGGTGAAGAGGAAGAGAAGCAGCAAGCTGAAGAGCCCGCCGAAGAGCGACGCCGTGATGCCGATGCGCAGCGCCCGCGTCGCTTCGCCGCGCTTCGCCATCGGGTAGCCGTCGAATCCGGTGCAGATGGAGGACGGGGTTCCCGGAATGTTCACAAGGATGGCGGGGATGAGTCCTCCGCTGATTCCCCCCACGTAAAGTCCGAGCAGGAGGAAGAGGGAGACATGGAGGTCGTAGGCGTACGTGAGAGGAAGAAAGACCGCGATGGCCATCGTGGCAGTCATCCCCGGCAGCGCGCCGAAGACGATGCCGACGACCACGCCGACGAACGCCATAAGCATATGAATAAAGCCGAAATCGATCATGAGCGCTTCCTCCTCCTTACGGCAGCGTTATCTTGAACACCCGGGCGAAGAGGTACCAGACCGAGGTCGAGAAAAGAACGGAGAGGAGCAGCGAGACGCAGACGGACCTGAATGCGCCGTTCGACCACGGTCTCCCCGAGGCGATGGCCGCCGGGATCTCTTTGAGGCGTTCGACGCCGAAAAACAGCACGCTGTACAGAAAGACGGCGGCGATGCTCGCCGTCAGGAAACCGACGGCCTCCATCGCGTAGATATACAGGACGAAGAGCGCGACCGAGCCGAACAGCTTGAGTTTGTCGCAGCCGGGCTCGAAGACGCGCATTTTTTCCCGGTTGATGAAAGGCCGCCCCGTTCTGCGGCACTCGATCGCCCGCTGGACGATCATCACCGCGAGGAGCAGCGCAAGAATGCCCAGGATGATGGGCGGAAACAGCCAATGGGACGTGGAAGGTCTGTACGTCACTCTGAACATCGTTCAATCCTCCGGAGACAGTATGAAGGGAGCGGCGCGGGGAACGTTCTCCGCGCTGCTCCGTCCGGGAAGCGCTACATCACCAGATCGTCGAGGGACGGGGCGGAATCGATCAGCCCCTGCAGAGAATCTCTCTTCTGATAGATAAACTTCTTCGCCTCCGTCGAGTCGAGGTACCCGCCGCGGTAGGACATCTTCGCCATGTCCGCCTTGAACTGAGGATCCTCGGAGACCGCTTTCATCCCCTCGTCGAGCGCCTTGACCATATCGGCCGGGAAGTTCTTCGGAAGGTAGATCAGGAAGTCCTTGGAGAAGCGGAACTCGCTCCCGTCTGCGAGCGTGATCCCCTGGTCGGCGTACGAGGGAACATCGACGCCCTCCACGTTGTCCAGAAGGCCGACGAACTTCATGGCGATCTTCTTGTCCCCGACCTTCGTATAATCCAGCAGCGACGTGTAGTCCGCGAAGATCACGTCGGCGTTCCGGTCGATGAGGAGCTGGATCTTGTCGGAGGTGGAGCCGCCCACGATCACGACGATCCTGTCGGCGACGTCCTTGCCGTACTTGTTCTCCACCCACTCCCAGAAGGCGATGAAGCCGATGTGCGAGACGCCGCCCGCTTCGCACGCCATGCGGACCTTCGCTTCGGGATTCGCCTTCAGGTACTCGGGGATCTCCGCCATGGTGTTGTACGGGGCGTCCAGATACGCGGCCCACGCCGCGCCGGGGTTCTGGGCGACCCGGGGGCCTATCTCCATGTTCTCCAGCTTGTAGATGTCGTCGTAGGCCTTGAAGGAGACGCCGAGGTAGGTCATGTCGTGGAACATCATGATCGTCTTCCCGTCGGGGCGCGAGGTCTGCATCGCGTCGAGGGCCACCGCCGCGCCGACGGCGTCGACCTTCATGTTCGCGCCCAGCGCCTTCGCAAGATGCCGGGAGACGGTCTCGGCGATCAGGTACGAATCTCCGGCGGTCGATGTGGACCCGATGACCACCCGGACGTTCTGTCCGGCGAACGGATTCGCCCCCGCGACGGCGGGAACGGCCAACAGCGCGAGGACCAGCAGAGCAAGCAGAGCCTTTCTGAACTTCATGTGAACTCCTCCTTTTGTTCCGGAGCGAAGGCCCCGGTTTTTATACACCAAGCGCCCTAACGGACCATGCAGGGGCGCTTCGGATCGAATTTCCAGCCCGGAATCAGGAACTGCATCGCCGCCGCGTCGTCCCGCGCGCCCAGGCAGTGCTCCATGTAGAGCCGGTGCGCCGCCTCGATCGCCTCCATGTCCGGCTCGATCCCCAGGCCGGGAGCCGCGGGGAGGTCGATGAATCCGTCCCGGATTGTGAGAGGCTCCTTCGTGAGGCGTTCCGTCCCCTCCTGCCATATCCAGTGCGTGTCGACGGCCGTTATCCTGCCCGGAACCGCGGCGGCGGTGTGGCTGAACATGGCCAGCGAGATATCGAAGTGGTTGTTCGAGTGCGAGCCCCACGTGAGGCCGAAGACCTCGCAGAACTGCCCCACCCGCACCGAACCCTCCATCGTCCAGAAGTGGGGGTCGGCCAGCGGAATGTCCACGGACTGAAGCATCGCCGAGTGGGCCATCTGCCGCCAGTCTGTGGCGATCATGTTCGTCGCGGTGGGCAGCCCCGTGGCGCGGCGGAACTCCGCCATCACCTCGCGCCCCGAGAAACTTCCCTCGGCGCCGCACGGATCCTCGCAGTAGGAGAGGATGCCGTGCATCCCTTTGCACAGCTCGACAGCCTCCTTCAGCAGCCATCCACCGTTGGGGTCGATGGTGATCCGCCCGTCGGGGAACGCGCGCTTCAGCGCCCTCACGGCCTCCATCTCCTCGCTTCCGGGGAAGACGCCCCCCTTGAGCTTGAAATCGGAAAAACCGTAGAGGTCGCGGCTCGCCTTCGCAAGCGCGACGATGGCCTCGGGCGTCGTCGCCTCCTCTCGGCGGAGGCGGTACCACTCGACGGAGGAACCGGACTCCGAGACGTACGGAAGATCGGTCTTCTTCCTATCCGCCACGTAGAAGAGGTACCCAAGGACGGGAATCCTCTCCCGGAGCCGACCGTCGCCCAGAAGCGACGCCGCGGGCACGCCGAGATGCTGCCCCAGCAGATCGAGCAGCGGCGCCTCGATACCGGTGAGCACGTGAACCCCGGTCCTCAGGTCGAACGTCTGCTGTCCTCGTACATCGTCCTCTCGCCCGGCGAAGAGCTTCTTCACGACGAGCAGCGTGTCCTTGTACGCCCCGACCGTCGAACCGACGACGAGAGCGCGCGCCCGTTCGAGCCCCGCGGTGATCTTTTCTCCTCCCGGAACCTCCCCGACGCCGGTCCTCCCCTCGCTGTCCGTCAGCAGCACCACGTTTCGAGTGAAGTACGGACCGTGGGCTCCGCTGAGGTTGAGGAGCATGCTGTCCCGCCCCGCGACGGGGATCACCCGCATTTCCGTTACAACCGGTTGGCACGTCTTCTTCATGCTGTTCGTCCTTTCCATTCGTCAATGCGCTACAGCGCCCCCGCGACGACGGGCGCGACTTCGGACGTGAACATGTACATCTTCTTCGACATGGAATCCCGCGTGAAATAGTCGGGGTAGGAAGCGCGCACCGTCTCCACGTCCCAGGTGAGGTGCCTGTTGAGGATATCCAGAGCGCGGTCGGTCTCGTGGACGAGTATCGCGTCACGAAGCTCTCCGTGCTGCTCGTGGAAATACCCCTGCCCGACGCCGCCGCCCTTGATCTTCAGCCTGCGGACGCGGAAAAAGTGCAGCGAATTCTTGCTGATGACCGACCAGACCCTTTCGCGGCCGCACCCGCTGCAGATCAGCCGGTGGAAATCCTGGTCGAGAAAGAGAAAGCGCTTGCGGTCGCCCGTATCCAGCGCGTTCTGCTGCATCTTCAGATTGGCTTCGAGCGCGATCGCCCCGTCGGCGGAAAATGAGCGGCACGCCTGGATCAACGTGTCGGACTCGAGACACTTGCGGATGTAGCGCCCCTCCTCGATATCGTCCACGTCGAGCAGGGAGACGAACGTCCCCTTCTGAGGGTAGACGTCGACGAAACGCATTTCTTCAAGAAGGACAAGAGCTTCGCGGACGGGTGTCCGGCTCAGTGAAAGAAAGGAGGCGATCTCCTTGTCGGAGAGCGGCGTCCCCGGCGGAAGGACAAGATGAATGATGTTCTGGAGAACGACGCGCATCGCCCACTCCCTGGACGACTCGCCGCCGAGACGGTGCAGGAATTCCATACTCCCCCTCCTCATCGCAGATTTATATGCTAGTCATACTAATATATCAGTTGCGGATTTGTCAAGAAAAATCCATTATGGAACCTCTGAATAAGGCTGAGCCAGCCTCGCAGAAACTTGATGCAATCGGGCTCAATTAAGAAAAAATCAGTTAATCAGAGCTTCCATAGGATAAAACATCCGGGATACACTCGCAGTCAGTCCGAATTCTCCCCGGCGAGCTGACGTACCCTCTCTTCGGAGAACTCCAGTATTTCGGCAACCAGAGAAACGGCCATGCCCGAGGCAAGCATACGCCGGACGGTCTGTCGAAGGACTTCTTCGCGCCCTTCTTGCCGCCCTTCTTGCCGCCCTTCCTGCCGCCCTTCCTGCCGCCCTTCCTGCCGCCCTTCCTGCCGTCCTTCCTGCAGCCCTTCTTCTCGCCCCTCCTGCCGTCCTTCTTCTCGCCCTTCCGCCAACCCTTCTTCGCGGCCCTCGCGCTTATATCTCCGTATCTCTTTCTCCAAGTAGGTCAGCATGTTCTCAGCCTCCTCGTTTTCGAACATATCCTCCGGCGCGCTATCGGCATCTATGCCCTCTCGCTTCGCCAGCATCTTCAAATAACCGCCGAGGTGTCTCGCCAGGAGCAGCTTTTCTTCGTCCGGAAAGACCAGCAGAAATTTCCGTATCCTCTCGGACACCTCGAAGAAATTCTCGCTTTTGAACGGCTTCGCCAGATAGAGAAGCGTTCCCAGCGCGTCACCCGGCCGCAGCAAATCATTGGCGGCCACGTCGCGGAGGGAGATCAGACGATACTCGAAATCGGGAACGTATCCGCGAAAATCCTCGGTGTTTCGCACCTTATGCGTAAACAGCTTCACCGCAGTCCATGGCCTCTCCCCGTCGTAAAAGACCACGGGCATGATCGGAGGAAGCTGGAAGCTTTTCCTCCTGGCGCTCTCCCCCGCCTCTTCGATGCAGCGATCCCACAGGCGCACCATGTAGGACAGCATTCGATACGGCATCAGAAAATCGACGCTCGACTGATGTTCTATCAGTATGTAGACGTACGCTTCAAGCGTTCCTCGCCGTATGCGATAGACGACGTCCGACCGCTTCTCCCGGAGATCCGGCGGGATGAACGTGATATTCTCCAGGATAAGATCGTCGAGAGAAAAATCTCCGGACTCTATCAGATCCTCGACGACCGCAGGCATGTCGCGCCGTAAGAAACGGCGGAGAAACCGGAGGAACATCTCCTTGTCCCCGAGCATTCTCCTGAAAGCGTTGTCCTTGTCAGCCATACAGCTCTCCCTCGACAGTATAATTTTTGATTATTATAGCATGTGGAGAAAATCCCTCTTCTTCACCGGTACCATCCGCTACCACGCCAATTCCTGGATTCGTAGCAGGCCACACGCCGCATACTTATCCGACGCCTTCTTCCGAGGCCATCCATCCAGTACCCCGAAGCAAGAGGAAATGCATGAAGTTTGACATTTCACCACAGGGCGAATATTCTTGTGCTGCTGACTGTACACCATACTGTCCCGAGGGAGGTGGATACACATGTATTCGACGAAGCCGCGCCGCGCTCGAGTTCCGCGCTTTATTCTTCTCGTCCTGCTCCTGCCGCTTCTGCTCGTTCCCGCCGCGGCGCCCGCGCCCGCTCAGGAGGGGAACGGATGGGCGCCGATCGTCTCCATCCGGGCCACGGCGGACGGAACGCTCTACGTCGCCACGGCCGAGCGGGGAGGAATCTTCTCGTCCGCGAACGGGGGGAGAAGCTGGCGGCACATCGGAAGCGGTATTTCTTCCGACAACTTCTACTCGCTGCGCGTCGCTCCGCAGGGGTACATCGTCCTTTCAACCTTCGAGGAGGTGCTGGCCTCGAAGAACGAGGGAGTTTCGTGGGTCTCCATGAAGGGGGGCGGCTATCTGAAGGACTTCCTTTTTACGCGCTCGGACACGTTCCTCGGCGTGCACTGGAGCGAGGGGTTCCACTGCACGCCGATGCGCGATCATGAAAAGGGAGGGAGAAGCAGGGGGAACGTCCCCTTCCTGGTGACCGACGTCATCGAGTCGGAGAACAAACGCCTGTGGGGCGCGACCTTCGGCGGCGGTGTCCGCGTTTCGGACGACGGCGGAAGAAATTGGAGCGCCTTCGGCGAAGGACCGGAGAATCTTTTGGTCCTCTCGCTGTCGTGGAGCGCGGCGACGGAGACGCTCTTCGCCGGAACCTATGAAGGCGGCGTCTTTTTGCGGCGCGGAGAGGGCGAATGGGAGAACGCTTCGGAGGGGCTGCCTCCGGGCTCGATCGTCCAGGCGCTCGCCGTGGCGAAGGATGGCTCGGTGTGGGCGGGGACGCATCGGGACGGCTGCTTCGTTTCGCGGTACGGTGGGCGAGGCTGGGAGCCCTTCCCCGAGGGCGGCGGCAACGGCGTTTCCGTGACGGCGATCGAGCCGTTCAAAGAGGGTGTGGTGATCGGGACCGCAAACGGCGGGCTCTTTTTCGCCGAGGCGGCGCGCTCTTCGTGGAGGCCGCTTCTCCCGTTCGAGCCGGTCACGGGGCTTGTCGAACTCGACAAGGGGAGCGTCCTCGCGGTCTCGCGCTCGGGCAGGCTGTTCCGATCCTCCGATGGAGGGCGCACGTGGCGAAACGACGGCGAGATTCCCGTGAGCGAAGGAGGGTGCGCAGTCCTGCTGCGGACATCCGACGGCGCGCTGCTCGCGGGGGGTGCGGGCGGCGTGTACCGTTCCGATGGAAAAACGTGGACGCGCTACGGCTTCCCCGCCAAGGCGGCCGACCCGAGCGTTATTTCGCCGCAGCACGGCACGCCGGAGCTCGATCCGGTGATCGCGATGGCCGAGAGCGGAGGCAACGTGTTCGCGGCGACGTGGCGGAACGGCCTCCTCCGCTCGCGCGACGGCGGACGGAGCTGGGAGCATGCCGAGGGGAACGACGGCGTCTATGAAATCACTCCTTCGCACTCCGTCACGGCGGAGTACAGGTACGTCTACGCGCTGAGTTCGGACGGCGGCCGCGTCGCCATCGCAACCGACCGGGGGTTTTCGGCTTCCGTCGACGGCGGGGAGACATGGAAGAACTCCTACGTGAACTCCGGACTCTTCTCCGTTCTCTTCGACCGGGAGGGGACGCTCTGGGGAGTCTCCCGAAACGGCGTCTGGCGCTGCGCACCGGAGGATATGAACGTCGAGGAGTTGGAGATAGAGGGATTCGAGTGGTCGCCGTTCAGCTATTTCACCGACCTCTTCCGCGGAAGCGGCGGGGCGGTGTTCGGGGTGAAGGACGACTTGCTGCACCGGCTGCTTCCGAAGGACGGCGGGTACGTCATGGAGAGAGCGTCTCTCTCGAACGTCAAGGTGCTCGCCATGCTTCCCCTTGCGGACGGAGGCATTCTGATGGGGACGTCGAAGGCATTCTATCGCTCGGACGACGGCGGAAGCACGTGGAAGGAGATCGGGCTTCCATGAGCGGCCCGGACTCTTTGAAGAGGAGGCGACTGGTATGAGAGAGCTGTACCGCAGATTCGGCGCGCTTCTGCTGCTTTTTTTGGCCGTGACGTTCTTCCTCGCCGTCCGCGACGACGTGATCCGTCTCTACGCCGTCGACATGGCCGAGGAGTACCGCTCCGCGTATCTTCCCGTGGAGGGGTGGGGGGCGTCCACCGCGATGCGGGGCGTCGTCCGTTCGTCGAAGCGGATCGCCTCCGTCGCCGCGTTCATCGACGCGCATACGGAGGGGCGGCTCGAGGTCGTCGAGGGGAAGGGCTGGGAAGAGATCTTCACGGGCGTCCTCGCGCCTCCCGAGACGTCGCCCCTGCCGGACAGGAGGGCGAGCGACACCTGGCGGGCCTCTTACTACTTCCTCCCGCAGGAGGAGCCCTTCCCGGACGTGTTCCGGGAGATGAAGAGCGCGGATCAGTCCTTCCGCTTTCTGAAGCTCTCCGCGCCGTCGGGTCCGCGCTTCATGGGAATGACCGTCCAAGGGCCGGAGGACGCGATGAGCGCGGGCGCGCCGTCGTGGATTCTGTACCCCTTCCGGCGCTTCACCGTGGCGCCGCTGCTCCTCGCACTCTTCGTCTACCTTATTTTTCCGCCGCGAAAGAAGGCGCCCGCGGGCGCGCTGGTGTACCCGAAGTGGTCTTCCTGGCTTCTCCCCGACTTGATGGGGAGCATTTTCGCCTGCATCTTCTTCGCCTTCCCGTTCTTGCTGGCGCCGGGGTTCGGCAGCGGCAACGTGCTTGACATCACGGACGGCGCGATCATCTTCACGCTCGTCTTCTGGCTGATCGCGGCGATTTTCGCCTCCATGCTCTACTGGTCGGCGAAGTACGCCTCATTCTCGCTCGAACTGCTTCCCGGCGTCATGATGCTGCGGGCGCTCGGCAAGGAGCTGCGGATTCCGTACATCGCCGTCGAATACGCCGGTATCGCCGACTACCGCCCTCCGAAATGGCTGCGGACGACGCTCTACATCGCCTCCCTGGGAAGCTGGCGCATGCTGGGGCACGCGCTGCTCCTCTCCAGCCGGACCGACTGGGGGATCGAGCTGCGCATGAAGCACGGCGATCCGGTCAAGTTCCTCTGCTCGAACCTGCCGGGCGTGGAGAGGATCATCGAGGCCCTCCGGAGCGAGGGCGTGAACATCTCGCCGGAACTGGAGAGCGTGTTCTCCGAACGTGATCGCACGTAACGCCCGTGAGAAAGAAAAAACGGGAGAGGCACAACGCCCTCCCGTTTTTCATGTACTCGTATTTTAAGGTGCGCAATCCGGCGCCGGCTTCTCCCCGAAACCGATCTGCCCATCGACGGGACGCTGTTTTCTTTGCCTTCACTCCCCTTGATTTTCGTGCGCTTTCGCCGTCTTGACCTCTCGCTTCAGCGGCTGGGTCGCGCAGCGCAACGATCCCCCCTGACCGTTGTGGGTTCCGAAAAATACGCGGTGGACTTTGATGCCCCGCTTTTCGAGCTCGGTCTGGATGAAGCGGTTGTCATTGTGCAGGTTATACGACAGAACGTAGTTGTGGGAATCGACCGGAAGCCCGTTGACGGCCAGTCGCTTGACGTCGTCCAGGCTCACTCCGATCAGGTCCCAGTCCTTGATCTCTTCGGGCAAGCCGTCGATGAAGGCCTCTTCGCAGACGATGGCGAGCCCGCTGCGCGGCACGGAAAGCACGCAATCCAGATGGAGCACGCTTTCGACAAGCCGGATGCGTTTCACCGTATAGTGATCGCCCAAAATGTTTTTGAGCCACTTGTAGCCGGCCTCGTTGGATCCCACGCTGGGATTTTCCGTATTGCCGACGAAAACGGTTTTTCCCAGCACGATGACGTCGCCGCCCTCAAGAAACGGCGTATCCGCGCGGGCGGGTTCGAGAAGCTCCGTGTGCGGCATGGAAAACCACTTGACCGTCGAGCCGGAACACTTTTCGGACAGAATGTCCCGGAATCCGGATATGTCTGCGGCGTCCCCGATTAAATAGACATCGAAAACAGACGTTTATCTCACGGTTTCAAAGAATCGCTATCAATTCCTCTTGATCCGTTTCGATCCTTCACGCCGCTCTCTTCCCGGAGTAGTATTCCTC
>Ga0334887_1002221_pt1 | contig 22311 bp, 22 predicted proteins | sample GraSluR1_MG_10_FD_207217 | JGI IMG/M metagenome (GOLD analysis project Ga0334887, IMG submission 207217) | Sludge microbial communities from methane-producing bioreactor in Wageningen University, Netherlands - Granular Sludge_18_07-R1 | ecosystem: Engineered > Bioreactor > Anaerobic >...
TGTGGAAGCCAACTTCCAAGAAGCCCGACAAAACTTTGAAGCCAAACAGGAAGAACTAGCCCGCTTTCGCGATGCCAACGTCAACCTGACCTCCGCCATGGCACGCACCCGGGAAGAAAAACTCCAGTCCGAATACACCCTCTTGCTGGGCGTCTATACAGAACTGGCCAAACAAAAAGAACAAGCCAAAATTGCCGTAACCGAAACCACTCCCATTCTGACCGTCATAGAACCGGTAGTCGTACCTGTGGAAAAATCCCGACCCTCCCGTGCCAGGATGCTTATTATCTATACCTTTTTGGGGCTGATTGTTGGAGTGGGGTGGGTGTTGGCGGTGCCTTATGTGAAGGAAGCGTATAATAAAGTACGGAATGAGAATGAGACAAAGTGAAATAACTATGAAAAAAACAATTTTCATAACCGGAGGTGCAGGATTTATTGGATCACATGTGGTAAGAAGGTTAGTTATGCGTTATTCGGAATATCGTGTTGTAAATGTTGATTCCTTAACATATGCGGGTAATCTGGAAAACAATGCAGATATTGCACAGTATCCCAATTATGTTTTTGAAAAAGCAGATATCACAGAGAGTACTGCTGTTGAAGCATTGTTTGATAAATACCTTCCAGATGGTATAATACATTTGGCTGCAGAAACACACGTGGACCGTTCTATCTCTAATCCGCTTGAATTTGTTATGACTAATGTGATAGGTACAGTAAATCTGCTAAATGCCGCACACAGAATTTGGTCAAATAAGTGGGAAGGAAAACGATTCCATCACGTGTCGACCGATGAAGTATACGGGGCGTTAGGAAAAGAAGGATTATTTACTGAACATACAGCTTACAACCCTCATTCACCTTACTCCGCATCTAAAGCAGCTTCGGATCATTTTGTTAAGGCTTATGCAGATACTTATGGAATGCCAGTAGTACTTACTAACTGCTCTAATAATTACGGGCCCAATCAATTTCCGGAGAAGCTTATCCCTTTGTGCATACACAATATCATCAAAAAAAAACCACTCCCTATATACGGTAATGGGAAGTATACGCGTGATTGGCTGTATGTAATCGATCATGCTGCTGCCATTGACTTGGTTTTTCACAAGGCTAAAAATAGAGAAACATATAACATTGGAGGATTCAATGAGTGGCAGAACATAAATCTGGTAAAAGAGCTTTGCCGGCAAATGGATATCAAATTGGGACGAGTTGCTGGTACATCCGAACAATTGGTTACTTATGTTAAAGATCGTCCGGGTCATGACCTTCGATATGCAATTGATGCCACCAAAATTAAAGAAGAACTGGGATGGGAACCGAGTGTTACTTTTGAACAAGGGCTGGCTTTAACTATTGATTGGTATTTGGAAAACAAAGAATGGTTGGCAAATGTAACCAGCGGTAAATACCAGCAGTATTATAAAGAACAATACGAATTATGAAAGGAATTATTCTGGCAGGGGGCGCTGGCACTCGTTTGCACCCTTCCACAAAAGTGGTGAGCAAACAATTGTTGCCTATCTATGATAAACCCATGATATATTACCCTCTCTCTGTTTTGATGCTTGCAGGCATAAAAGAGATTTTAATTATATCAACTCCTTATGACCTTCTAAATTATGAGAAATTATTCGGCGATGGCAATAATTTGGGATTACAATTGAGTTACAAAGAGCAACCATCTCCAGATGGTCTGGCACAAGCATTTATTTTGGGCGAGAAGTTTATTGGCAAAGAGAATGTGTGCCTGATTTTAGGGGACAATATATTTTACGGAGCCGGTTTGCAAAGTCTGCTGATTGGCAGTTTGCAAGCTGTTGAGAAAGAAGGAAAAGCTGTAGTCTTTGGTTACTATGTAGATGACCCGGAACGGTATGGAGTAGCAGAAGTAGACCAAAACGGAAACGTAATAAGCATTCAAGAAAAACCCAAAGAACCTAAAAGTAACTATGCAGTTGTGGGGCTTTATTTTTATCCAAATTCTGTTGTTGAAATTGCTAAAGGCGTGAAACCTTCTGCCCGGGGTGAACTGGAAATCACCTCTGTGAACCAGGAATATTTGAATCGCAGACAATTAAAACTGAAAACCCTTAGCCGGGGTTTTGCTTGGCTGGATACAGGCACACATGAAGCCATGAGCGAGGCGTCTGAGTTTGTAAAAGCGGTAGAAAAGAGAACCAGCCTTAAGATAGCCTGTATTGAGGAGATAGCATATAAAATGGGATTTATATCCAAAAACAAATTGCTTGCTTTAGCAGAAGAGCTTGGCAAGAGTTCTTATGCACAATACCTAAAAAAACTCTGATAAACTAAAGTGAAACAAGCAACTATAATTCAACTACCCAAATTTGAAGATCCAAGGGGGAATCTATCGTTTATTGAAGAGTGGAAACATATACCATTTAAGATTGAACGTACATTCTGGATTTATGATGTTCCTGGAGGTCAAACAAGAGGTGGTCACGCTTACAAAGAACAACAAGAATTTATAGTGGCCCTATCCGGAAGTTTTGATGTGATTATTGATAATGGATTGGAAAAACTGACGTTTTTATTAAACCGTTCTTATTATGGCTTGTATGTACCGGGAGGTTTCTGGAGACAAATGCAAAATTTCTCTACAAATAGTTTGGCTTTAGTTCTATGTTCTACAAAATATAACCCTGAAGATTACATATACGATTACTCTGAATTTATAAAATTTCAAGGAGTATGAAACAGCCAAGTGTTTTCGATTGTATAGTCATTCCTCTTAACAAAGTACATAATAGGGCAGGGAATATTACAGTTATTGAGGGGAATAATAATATCCCCTTTGATGTCAAACGTGTATATTATCTTTATGATATTCCGGGTGGTGAATGCCGGGGTGGTCATGCACATAAACAATTAAGACAACTTATTGTAGCAGCATCAGGATCATTCAATGTGATGATTGATGATGGTGTAAATAAAAAATCATTAACATTAAACCGCCCTGATTATGGATTGTTAGTTGTTCCAGGCATTTGGCGAGAACTTAAGGAATTTTCATCAGGAGCAATATGTATGGTGTTGGCTTCACATACTTATGATGAAAATGATTATATAAGGAATTATAATATTTATATTAAATACGCGAATGGAAGCAATAATTCATCCAACAGCTGAAGTTCAGACAAAAGATATTGGTGATGGAACTCATATATGGCAATACTGTGTAATCTTGTGTAAGGCAAAAATTGGAAAAAATTGTAATATTAATTTCAACGTTTTCATTGAAAATGACGTAATTATTGGGGATAATGTCACGATAAAACCTGGTGTTCAATTATGGGATGGTTTAAGAGTTGAGAATAATGTCTTCATTGGCCCCAATGTTTCTTTCACAAATGACAAATATCCTAGATCAAAAATATATCCAGAAAAATTTATAGAGACAAAAATTAAAAAGAATGCCTCAATTGGTGCAGGATCTGTGATTCTCTGTGGAATAACTATTGGAGAAAATGCTATGATTGGAGCTGGTAGTGTAATAACGAAAAACATACCGGAGAATGAACTTTGGTATGGGAATCCCGCAAAATTTATAAAAAAGTTAGATCCAAATGGTTAAATTTCTTGATCTACAAAAAATAAATGCCCAATACTCCAATGAGCTTAAACAATCAGTCTCAGAGGTAATTGATTCTGGTTGGTATCTTCTAGGGGAGAGATTGAAAAGGTTCGAAGCGAATATGGCCAGCTATATCGGGACTAAATACACAATTGGAGTAGCGAACGGATTGGATGCACTTCGGCTTATTCTAAAGGCTTATATTGAAATTGGTTTGATGCAAGAAGGAGACGAAGTTATTGTTCCGGCCAACACCTATATAGCAAGTATACTTGCTATTACGGATAATAGACTAAAACCTATATTGGTTGAACCTGATATAAACACTTATAATCTGGATATAGCATTAATCGAACGTCACATAACAAATAGTACAAAAGCTATTATGGTTGTCCATTTATATGGGCGGGTATGCTGGAGTAAAGAGTTGGTTGAACTGGCAAAAAAATACAATCTTAAAATTATTGAAGACAATGCTCAAGCTTTTGGTGCCGAATGGGATGGAATTAAGTCTGGGAATTTGGGGGATGCTGCAGGCTTTTCCTTTTATCCGGGTAAAAATTTGGGATCCTTAGGAGATGCCGGAGCAGTAGTGACCAATGATTCTAAATTGGCAGAAACTGTTCGTGCTCTTGGTAATTATGGTAGTATTGAGAAATACATTACTCCTTATAAAGGACTAAATTCCCGTCTCGATGAAATTCAAGCAGCCATTCTGGATGTAAAGTTGAAATATATCGATGCCGAGAATCTAAAGAGAAGAGAAATAGCCAAGCGTTATTTGTCAGAAATTAAGAATCCAAACATTATTTTACCTAAAATGCCTGTAAACGAGAAGGAACATGTTTGGCACCTATTTGTAATTCGATGTTCACAAAGAAATCAATTACAGCAATATTTATTAGAGAAAGGTGTGCAAACACTTGTTCACTACCCAATTCCTCCTCACAAACAAGGAGCATATAATGAATGGAATGATATGGAATTTCCGATTACAGAAAAGATACATAAGGAAGTGTTGAGTATGCCGATGAGTCCGGTCTTAAATTATACTGAAATAGAACTTTTGATAAAGAACATTAATAGTTTTGTTTAAATAATGAAACAAAGCATTGGACTGGTTATTCTGCAAGTTTTTGGAATAATCCTTGGGATAGTTTCTGTTTTTTTAGTTGCAGGGAGTTTGCCAGCTGAAGAATACGCATTAGTAGGAGTATATCATGTTATTTCTACAATAATCTTGGTTTTCTCAAATACCGGATTTGAAACTTATGCGATAAGAAATGTGTTAGATTGGAGAGAAAAAGGTAATACTGCGAAAATAAAACTAATAGTTACTCAATCAATTACTTATCGAACATTAGTTGCTATTGTCGCTTTTATTCCAACCATTGGTTATGCGGCATTCGTTTCGTTGAATAAGTTCGATGGAAACAATTTCTGGCTCTTTTTTCTGATGGGTTTAACGAGCATTTCTAAGGCAACCAATGATGCCACTGTTTTAATTTTAAAATCATTCAATAAGTATTTCTTAGCTGCTTTAGTTATTTATTCAATAAACTCATTTGGAAAGTTACTAGCGTTGCTTCTTTTTACAAAATATGGCTTCACAGTATATATTTACACTGTGATGCTAACTCCACTATTAGTGACAATACCAGTTATTTTTTTACTTCGCAAATACATTAGTTTTCAGGGCGTTTTCAAAATATACAATTTGAAAAATGGATTTATTGAATCCAAGTCGTTTGCGACATCATCCTATGTCTCTTATGCTTTTAATTTTTTAGATCAGTTCCTCGTTTCAATTTTTTTAAGTGCCGAAATTTTAGGCTCTTTTACAGTAGCTAAAAACATTTTATCAATAGCACGGACTTTTGTAGAAAATTTCTTTGACCCTATGATTCAAAGCCTTGTAAGTTTAAAAGATAGTATCAAGAACTTTAAGATAAAGCTAAATAAAATTTTTAAGATTAGAAATGTACTTTTAGTTGTATCAGTAATCTTTATTCCTTTTCTTTTATTTTTTTTAGATAAAGCACTAGTTCTACTAAGAATAGATCACTATCCTTATTTAAATAATTATATAATTTTAATTTATCTTTCAATTATTGCGCTTATAGCATCAAAAGTTAAGTACACCTATATTTCTCTTTTTTTCCCACAAGAAAGCTATTTAAAAATTAAGGTAATAAATGCTTTATCTGCATTAGTATTTTTTATAATAGTAGCATCAATATCACCAAAATTACTTTTTCTCAATACATTGCTAACTAACATAGTAATGTTTATTTATTCAGAAAAGTATTTTAATAATAAAAAAAATCCTTTTTACAATGAAGTTTGCAATAAGAGATGACGACACTAATTACTTTACAGCTCCCAGAGACTTAGAAGAAGCTTATTCATCTATTTGGGATATTTGTCCTATTACATTATTTCTTGTACCGTACATGAAAGGTGACTGGAAGTATTGGGTTAGAGAGAGATATTTTTATTATGAAAGTCTTGATTTCAATAAATATTGGGATGATAACAAAATTTATCCTATAGGCGAAAATAAAGAACTGGTGCATTTTCTTAAGAATAAAATAAATGAAGGAAAAGTTGAATTAGGTATTCATGGAATTCATCATAGAAATTCTGAGAGATATTTACCTGAAGTAAAATCAAACAGGGTGGAAAATGCAGAGTTTTTCACACAACAAAATTTATCACATAAGCTTCTTGAGGCAAAAGATTATTTAGAAAATGTTTTTAAACAAAATATATCTGTTTTTTCACCCCCACAGAATTTAGTAAGTAGTAAAGGAGCTAAGGCTGTGAAAAACTGTAATTTATCAATTATCAGAAATAGAGAAAAAAAAAGAATAATTCTGAATATTTATGAAATTGGGTTTTCAAACACTGTTAAAATTTTAAGTCATGGAATACAAAAATCATTTTTTAAAAATACTAGCGATCATTATCCTCATATATTGAAAAATGGCAATACAGTTGAAATTACACATTACTCTTTTCAACCCGCTACAAATTTAAAGAATTTGAAGAGGAATATTTATATGATAAATAAACAAGAAGGAGTCTTCGTACTGTCTACACATTATTACGCTCTTCAACAATCTTTTGATTCTAATTTAAGTATGAGATCTGACCTTTTAAATATAGTCAAGGAGCTTGATAATAATAAGGGAATTTATTTTTGTGGATTAGACTCTTTAGTGAAAAATCAATTCATAAACAAATGAAAATACTAGTAGCAGGTTATAATACTGTTAAAAATGGTATAGGCGTATCAGGTAGAGAAAGATTACTTCTTGAAATATCAAGAAAATTTTTAGATAATGGAATAGTAGTAGATGCGTTTTTTGGTAATCTAAAGGGAAAAAATGCAAGCTTTTTAAAACCTGTTTCATTTTTATTCGGAGTTTTGAATCCATTAATTAAAAGAATTAATAATCTAATAAAACTGCCTTCTTATAAAAATAGATATTATTCAGAATTATTTTTTGATATATGTCTAAGACGAAAAATTTGTGGAAAATACGATTATATCATTACTACCAATCCTTGGATACCAAAGACTGCTAGAAAGGCTAAAATGCATAAAATTGAAATAATATTATTAGCTGGAAATCCATCAGATAATTTAATATTTGATTTAATTAGAATCGAGAAAAGTAAAATAAATCTTGTAAATAATTACGATGCTTTTGATTTTATAAAGCGTTTGAATAAATATAACGAATTTGCAGTAAATGTTGATAAAGTAATTACAATCAATGAATTCACAGCAAATACTTTTCAGCAAGATCAGTATTTTCAAAATTCTATTGTTTTTAATGTTAATCTTGTTCAATCTATAATAATTAGCCAATCGCCAAATAGTAAATTAACAAATGAAGAAGAATTTACTTCAACAGATTTAAATGTATTTTATTTGGCGCACACTACAACACTTAAAGGATTACATTATTTAATGGAAACGATTATTAATTTAAACTCATCATTAGGGTTAAAAATTAAACTTTATATAGGTGGCGCTATTGATCCTAGTTATAGCAAAATTGTATTAGATAAATTTAAAAAATATAATTTCTTTGAGTTTTTAGGCCCTCTAAACCACCAAGCAAAAGTTTTATACTATTACAATTGTGATATTTTTGTTTGTCCTTCAATTATAGATATGAGTCCAGCTACCGTTTTTGAGGCAATGGCTAACAGAAAACCAGTCATTCTTACTGAAGGTTGTGGAAATAAGTGGATTATCAAAAATAAAATTAATGGATTTATTGCTAAGACTAAGGATCCTGACGATTTAGCTGACAAATTAATGTGGTGTACAACCAATAAACATTTACTTCAATCAATGGGTGAAAATGCATTTAATTCATATGTATATTATTTAAGTCAAAAATCTCAACAAATAAATCGTATTATTGATTTTATAATAACATAAAGACAATGAAAATACTTTTAATAGGTGAATTTAGCGGTGTGCATAATAACCTTAAAAAAGGGTTGGCATATTTTGGCCATGAGGTAATATTAGCAGCTGATGGGGACGGGTATAGAGGTTTCGACTATGACATAAAATTAACACCTTATAAGGGTTTTTTTGGGGGGAAAATAAAAAACATATTTTATTTTTTATTTAGCCTGAGAAAGTTTATTGGTTATGATGTTATACAATTCATTAATCCATTTTCACTTCCTTACTATTACTATTTTGTAGGTATAACATCGATTTTGTTTAAATACAATAACAAGATAATATATTATGCTTGTGGCACAGATCCTGCTTTTATAGCATCAAGAGATAAATTCGAATATTTTCCATTTAGCGAGGAAAACTCGACAGAAATTCCACATTACAACAAACTAAAACAAAAGTATTACTCTTGGTTCATTAATAACATTTCTTCAATAATTCCTTCAATGTACACCTATGGTTTGGGTTATTTTGGTAATCCCAAGTTATCTGATCCTATTCCGATGCCAAATTCCGGCAATTATGGAATCTCTAATCCAAATCAAAAAGATGTTGGAAAACTAAAAATACTTTTTGGAATTACACGAAAAGAATTTAAGGGTGCAGATTTTATATTAAAGGCTTTAGAAAAAATTCAAGGAATATATTCAGAAGGTGTTGAAATCACAATAGTAGAAAAACTTCCTTTTGAAGAGTATTTAGATTTGCTAAGACAAACTGATGTTTTAATTGATCAATGCAAATCATACGATTATGGAATGAACGCAATTTTTGCATTAGAAAACGGTGTAATTGTATTTAGCGGAGCAGAACCAATTGCTATGAAATATTTATCAATACAAGATAGTCCTGTAATAAATATTAAGCCTGATAGTAAACAAATTTTTGAGCAAATTAAAAGCTTAATTAAAGCTAATGATTTCTCTGTTTTAAAAAAGAAAAGTCTAGAATATGCAAAAAACATTCACGATGTTTATATCATTGCTCAAAGATTTCTAGAATATTATGATGAAATTGTGTAATTCAAATATCATCAATAACAATACGTTTTGAGCGGATATTGTATAGGAAAAATTATATGGCACCAGAAATATATATATTAGGAATCAGACTCAAGAAGAATTTCTATGTTTAAAATAACAAAAAAGTTTTTCTTTTTTTTTGTGGCATTTACCATAGTATTATCAACTTGGATTATATATTATAAACCCTCAAGTATTCTGTATTTCTTTTTAATACTAGTGGGCATTTTACTCATATTTAGATTTGAGATAAAAGCATTATCACTTAACTTTAAAAAATTCATTCCTTTATTTTTATTTCTATTTTATTGTTGGCTACCTAAGCGATTATTCTTTGATCAACTATCTTTTGGCCTATTAATAAGTTTGTTCTACAGCTCTCTATTAATAGCGTTACCAAAATCAACTCAAAAGGAAATTTTTAAAAATATTAAAGTGATATTTTTATGGATTTTGCTTCCTGGTATAGTTTTCTTTGTGTTAAATAATTATTTGAATGTATTCAATCTTACGCCAATAGCGATAGTAGAAGTAGAAGAAAGAGTTTGGGCAGTTTTTCCTTTTTATGTCTCTGATATTACTAACACACTTAATAATATCAGATTTAGTTCAATATTTGATGAACCTGGCTACTTAGGAACCTTGATGTTTTTTATTCTATTAATAGATAATTTTAGTATAAACAAAACAAACCTTATTTTTTTTATCTCAGGAGTTTTAAGTTTTTCACTCGCTTTCTACCTTTTAACATGTTTATATGTATTATTCAAATTAATAATTGAGAAAAAAGTAAAAACCATTTTTCTAATTATTGCGATTGCAATTGTGTTAAATGTAATGTTCTATGAGACTATACAATCCTTAATACTAGGTAGGATTATGTTTGATTCTGAGACTAGAACAATTGTTGGAGATAATAGAGGAGGACTCTATTTACATATTAGTGCTTTAGGCCATCTATATGAACATAGTCCCATCACTTTTATGTTTGGTAATGGATTAAGTGTAATTGAATATACCGAAGACCCGTACGGTGTATTTAGTGATAGCGTTTGGGTTAGGCTTGTTTATCAAATTGGTATAATTCCATTAATTTCTTTTCTTATATACCTATTTCATATCTCAACATTGAGAACCAATAGGTTTGACTATTTCTTATTCTTTACAATTTCACTTTATCAAAGACCGCAAATATTCGAACCAGTGATATTGTTTCTATTATTCTATGGAATAAGAAAGTACAACTATAATAGTTCTCATAAGCTTAAAACTACAGAAATCTTAATCGAACCCCAGAAACAGCTGGACCAATATAATTTTTCTTAAATTTTAGACATCAATAATATGCATAATCATTCTTGTCTAGAATATATCTGAAAATTGCAATCAAAGTGGAATAATGTACAAAATAATTTTTATATATCTGTTAAAGAACGATTTAAGAAAATATATTATAAACAATCCGAGATTGTTGTTATACTAGATTTCTGATGTATCTATGACGTTCGATATTATAGTTACAATGGTTGCATATTAATTAATAATAGCATAGATCTTAATGAAAGTATTAGTGGTTATACCGTCTTTTAGGAATGGAGGAACAACTACTTCCCTAAAAAATCTTGTTGCTCAATTAGATTTGTCTAATTATCAAATTGATGTTTATGCTATTACAAACATAGGTTCAAATAGAGATTTTATTGCAAAATATGTAAATGTACTGGGGTTTAGTTTAGATGATAAGAGGATACAGTTAACATTTATACTTACATTAAAACGCTTCATTTATAAGACAGTCAAGTATATTAAGAAGGGATTAGTGAAAATAGGTATTGATATTTCACCTATTGCATTTAAAAGTATGGTTCGTAAATTGGAGAAGAATGATTATAATTTAATAATTGCATTTCAAGAAGGACAGACAACAAGATTTGCGAGTTACTTTAAAAATTGTAGAAAGGTCTCATGGGTTCGTTGTGATTACAGTAACATGTTACACGTTTCTAATATTAAACCACAGCATAAGCTTTATTCAAAAATTGATAAAATTGTATGTGTGAGCGAGTATACAAAAGAAATATTTGTTAAACTACTACCTGAAACAAGTAATAAAACAATTACATTACATAACCTAATATCTTTTGATAGGATAATAACAAAGTCAGATGAAGTAATTGATCTTGATTCAAGATTTTCTTTTAATGGCTTTAGAATTATTTCTTTGGGCCGCATTGATCCTGTAAAAAGATTTTCTCACATACCCGAAATAAGCTCAAAATTAAAAGAAAGAGGGCTTATATTTAAATGGTATATCCTAGGAGATGGAGATGAAAAAGAAAAACAAATACTTTTAAGTAATATATCAAAATTTGAGGTTAATAATGAACTAATACTATTAGGTGAAAAGAACAATCCATATCCATATATAAAGAAAGCCGATTTGTTGGTTTCTACTTCTATGTCTGAAGCTTGCCCTAATGTAATTAATGAAGCAAAAATACTAGGTACTCCTATAGTTACTACTGATTTTGGGTCTGTGGAAGAATTTATTGATAATAATGTTAACGGATTAATTTCTCCAATAGAATCGGTTACAGACAAAATTGAGGTATTGATATCAAACAAAGAGGTGTATAATAAAATAAAGGACAATATTTCTGCGTTTAGATATACTAATGATGAAATAGTGGATGTTTGGTACAATGAGATTTTGGTTAAATAATTAAAACATATTATGTCACAATTCACTAATACAATCCTATTAATAACTGGAGGCACTGGCTCTTTTGGGAACGCAGTTCTATCTCGTTTTTTAGATACTGATATTAAAGAGATTCGCATTTTTAGTCGTGATGAGAAGAAACAGGATGATATGCGACATCGCATTCAAAACTCTAAAGTTAAGTTTTATATTGGGGATGTTCGGGATAAGCGTTCTGTGGATACTGTTATGCGAGGGGTGGATTATGTCTTCCACGCTGCTGCCTTGAAACAAGTTCCCTCTTGTGAATTTTTTCCAATGCAGGCAGTTCGCACAAATGTGATTGGAACGGAGAATGTGCTGGACTCGGCAATTGAACATGGGATTAAAAATGTTGTGGTGCTGAGTACCGATAAAGCCGCATACCCGATTAATGCGATGGGGATAAGTAAGGCGATGATGGAGAAGGTTGCGGTTGCCAAGGCTCGTTCATTAGGTAACGACGGCGCAACAAAGATCTGTGTTACGCGTTATGGCAATGTGATGGCGAGTCGCGGCTCGGTGATTCCCTTGTGGGTAGATCAGATTAAAGCAGGGAAGCCAATCACGATAACCGATCCCGGTATGACGCGCTATATGATGACACTGGATGATGCGGTGGATCTGGTGCTGTATGCTTTTGAGCATGGGAACCAAGGTGATCTTTTTGTACAGAAAGCACCTGCAGCAACGTTGACTGTTTTGGCAGAATCATTGAAAGAGTTGTATCATGCTGATACGGAAGTGAAGGTAATCGGTACCCGCCATGGTGAAAAACTGTACGAGACTTTGGTGACCCGAGAAGAGATGTTCCGTTCTGAAGATATGGGTGACTATTTCCGTATTCCGGCTGACGCACGTGATTTGAACTATGATAAGTTCTTCGTGGAGGGCCAGGAAGATATTTCGAAAGTGGAAGATTATCATTCACACAATACTTTTCGCTTGGATAAAGAGGGTATGAAACAACTGCTTTTGAAACTCCCTGAAATAAGAGAAGATTTAAAACAGTTGTAATGATGAATATTCTAATTACAGGAGCAAAAGGATTTATCGGGAAAAATCTGATTGCCGAACTAAACAATATCAAAGAGGGAAAAGCCAGGGGGTATAATTTAAAACCTGAACTTTCTTTGTTTGAATACGACATTGATACCGATCCCTCTCTTCTGGATGGTTATTGCAAGGATGCGGATTTTGTATTCCACCTCGCCGGGGTAAACAGACCCAAGGAGCAAATTGAATTTATGGAGGGCAATTTCGGATTCACTTCTCTGTTGTTGGACACGTTAAAGAAAAATGGCAACAATTGTCCCGTGATGCTGTCTTCTTCCATTCAGGCTGAACTGGACAATCCTTATGGTGTTTCCAAGAGGGCAGGTGAAGACTTACTGCTTGAATACGGCCGTGAGACAGGATCGGATGTGCTGATATATCGTTTCCCGAATGTATTCGGCAAATGGTGCCGTCCCAATTACAACAGCGCTGTGGCTACTTTCTGTCACAACGTGGGTCATAATCTTCCCATACAGGTGAACGACCGTTCAGTGCATATGACGCTTGTCTATATCGATGATGTGGTGAAAGAACTGATAGCAGCATTGGAGGGCAATCCAAACAAGTCGGGTGAGTTTTGCAAAGTACCAGTAGAACATAAGATCACATTGGGAGAAATTGTGGATCTGATCTATTCTTTCAAAGAGAGCCGAAAGAATCTTCTTGTGGCTGATTTGTCCGATCCTTTTACAAAGAAACTTTATTCAACCTACCTGAGTTATCTCCCCGAGGACCAGTTCTCCTACCCGCTGAAGATGAATGTGGATGAAAGGGGTTCTTTTACCGAGTTCTTGAAATCTCCTGATCGGGGGCAGGTATCTGTCAACATCTCCAAGCCGGGCATCACGAAAGGGCAGCACTGGCATCATACCAAGAACGAGAAGTTTTTGGTGGTTAGTGGAAAAGGTGTAATTCGTTTCCGAAAGATAGATGAAGAGAAGGTCCATGAATATTTTGTATCGGGTGAAAAATTAGAGGTGGTTGATATTCCTGTAGGATATACGCACAATATTGAAAATCTGGGTGAGACAGACATGGTCACGGTGATGTGGGTGAACGAAGTGTTCGATCCGGAGAGACCTGATACTTATTTTTTGCCAGTATAGATAAGAAAGATAAAGAGATGAAGAAATTAAAAGTATTGACCGTAGTGGGTACACGTCCGGAGATCATCCGTTTGGCCTGTGTGCTGCAGAAGCTCGATGCATCGGAAGCCATTGAGCATATCTTGGTGCATACAGGGCAGAATTATGATTACGAGCTGAACGAAGTGTTCTTTGAGGACCTTGGTTTGCGCAAACCCGATCATTTCTTAAATGCGGCAGGTAAGAATGCAACGGAGACAGCAGGTCAGATATTGATCAATATAGACCCCGTACTGGAAAAAGAACAACCGGATGCGTTTCTGGTATTGGGTGATACCAATTCCTGTCTGTGTGCCATTGCAGCAAAGAAAAGACATATTCCCATCTTCCATATGGAGGCGGGAAATCGTTGTTTTGATCAGCGGGTGCCGGAAGAGAGCAATCGCAAGATTGTAGACCATACGGCTGATATCAACCTTACTTATAGTGATATTGCCCGTGAATACCTTTTAGCGGAAGGTTTACGTCCCGACAGGATCATCAAGACAGGCAGCCCAATGTACGAGGTCTTGATGCAATACCTGCCTAAGATTGAGGCTTCGAACATTCTTGAAACGCTTCACCTTGAGAAGGGCAAGTTTTTTGTTGTGTCAGCTCACAGAGAGGAGAACATCTCTTCTGAGAAGAACTTCTTCAACCTTGTGGAGATATTGAACGGGATCGCTGAGAAATATGATTATCCGGTGATTGTCTCTACCCATCCCCGCACCCGTAACATGATTGAGAAGAAGGGTATCACTTTTCACAAGAATGTGCAGTTGATGAAGCCGATGGCATTGAGCGACTACAATAAATTGCAGATGAATGCATTTGCTGTTTTGTCCGATAGCGGTACCATTTCAGAAGAATCATCCATTTTGAACTTCAGGGCACTGAATATTCGTGAAGCACACGAACGTCCGGAAGCGATGGAAGAAGCGTCTGTGATGATGGTTGGCCTTAATCCCGAGCGTGTTATGCAGGGCTTGGTTCAGTTGCAGTATCAACAAATTGGCGATGAGCGTAACTTTCGCCCTGTTGCCGACTACAGCATGCCCAACGTGAGCGATAAGGTTGTTAGGATTATCATATCGTATACCGATTATATTAAAAGAGTGGTTTGGAGTGAGTAAAAATAGTTATTATGAAAATTGCACTATTAGGAGATGCCGCTTTTTATGGTAAATTTTGTCTTATAGAAGGTTACCCAAAATTGTATTTTGAGAAAACTGCCGCATTACTGAAAACATTCGATTATGTTGCTTTAAATCTAGAAACTCCATTTGCACAGGCTGGAGCTAAACAGTTTGGTTATAAGTCTGCATATATTAAATCAGACCCTATAAATGTAGAGTTATTGAAATATTTAGGAGTTGACGCTGTGTGTCTGGCAAATAATCATATGTTTGATTTTGGTTATGAATCGTATGAATTAACAAAGAAAATCTTATCAGACAACGGTATTGATTATTTTGGAACTGAAAATAAAGACTTGAAGTTAAATATTCAAAATAATAAGATAGCTTTCAGCGGTTATTGTTGTTTTTCAACTAATCCAGTTAATGCTACAAAAAAAGGGGTGAATCCTTTCGATTATAAATCAGTTAAAGATAAATTAAAAGAGGATAAGTCATTAGAATACGCTAGCATATTGAGTATTCACGCTGGGCAAGAGCATGTGAATTTTCCTAATTATGATCATATAGAAATAGCAAAAAAACTTTCTAGCATTCATCAATATGTATATTTTGGTCACCATCCTCACGTTCTTCAAGGAGCCGAAAAGTATAACAATTCCCTTTTTGCTTATAGTCTCGGTAATTTTTGTTTTGACGATGTTTATACAAATAAATCAACTGAGCCTCTTATTAAGATGAGTCTTAATAATAAAGAGTCAGCAATTTTATCATTAGAATATAATAATTCTAAACTTATCAAACATGAATTTATACCATTATTCGATGGACAAGTATGTGAAGTAGAAGAGGGTAACCTCATAATGCGAAAGATATCTAAATATTCAGCTCAACTACATGAAGATATAGAATCGTATAACGAAAAAAGGACCCACCTTCTTAATGAATATTATCAAAGCAGGAAAAACAAACGCAATCTGAGTTGGTATTTAAAAAGATTAAATTACACCTCATTCAGAATTATACTAAATTCTCACCTAAACAAGAATAAGTATAACGAATGTGTAAAATATTATCTATGAGAAAGCCTTTAAATATCACTATTGTAAATACGATGCCATTTCCATCGGGAGCTGCATCAGTAAATAGAATTATCTCGTATTCAAAAGGACTAGTAGAGCTCGGAAATAACGTTACAGTATTATCAACATCATTTGGTATTGATAATTTAGAGCATAATATAGATGGTATTAAATATAAATCTCTTAGAACAAGTTATAATTCAAAAATCAAAAATTATTTTTCTTTACTTGTAGCACTCTTTAGATTGATAAGAATAATTTCTTCAACTAAAAATCGCATTGATGTAGTTATACTTGTTTCGAACAGTTTGTTTTTAATTTATCCATTATTCTTTTTAACTAAAATAAAAGGAATTAGGTTTGTTCAAGAAAAAAGTGAATATCCATTTATATTAAATAAAAAATCAATTTTTGGAAAAGTTTTAGGTGAATTATACGTAAAAACAACCTACAAACTTTTTGATGGATTGATTATAATGACATACAAACTAGAAGATTATTTCAGAGATAAAATAAGAAATGATTGCAAAACAATTGTAGTTCCTATGACTGTTGATCCAGGAAGATTTTCAATTAATAAAAAAAATATTTTGGGAGAATATATTGCATACTGTGGAGATATTGGTGGAAATAAGGATGGAGTACAAAATTTGATAACAGCATTCAGTTATATTACAAAAAAATTTCCAAGAGTGAAATTGTTGCTTATAGGTGATAGTAAGGATCCATATGAAAGAATAAAATTAGAGGAATATGTAAAAAAAATTAAATGTGAAAATGTAATATTTTATGGAGCAGTTCCAAGAGATGAGATTCCCCCATTGCTTAACAATGCAAAATTGCTTGTATTAGCAAGACCTTCAAGTCTACAGTCCACGGGTGGATTCCCAACTAAGTTAGGTGAATATCTTTCAACAGGGAACCCAACTATTGTGACATCGGTGGGAGATATTCCGATGTATATTGAAGATGGTAAAAATGCTTATTTAGTTGAACCAGATGACAATCAGGTGTTTGCAGAAAAGATGGAATGGGTGCTAAACAATTATGAACAAGGGACTCAAGTCGCAAAAAACGGTAAAAATCTTGTTTATGATACATTTAATTATAAAGTGCAGGCAGATAGAATACATAAATATTTATTAGATTTCTATTCATAGAAAAAATAAAAATTTATAAAACTACATTGACGATTAAAATATAAGAATCTTTGCTAAGATAAATAAGCAACAGCATGAATTATAAAGAGATATTATCCAGTAGATTATTAAGAATAAAGATAATTCAATTATTCAATTTCGTACCTGATATTATTATGGTAAGAATTCAATATTGGATTAAAACAGGTAGGTTTCTCAATCTGAAAAAACCTAGAAGATTTACGGAGAAACTACAATATTATAAACTTTTTTATAGAGATCCGTTGATGATGCAATGTGTTGACAAATATGAGGTTCGTGACTACATTGCCAAAAGAGGTTTCTCTAATATATTAAATGAATGTTTTGGAGTTTATGATGAAGTGGAAGATATTAATTTTGAGAATCTTCCTAAATCATTTGTATTAAAAGATACATTGGGGTATGGAGGGAATTCTGTTATTATTGTAAAAGATAAATCTAGTATTGATTATGATAATATAAAAAGCATAATGAAATCTTGGACTGATACACCATTCAATAAAAAACATCCAGGTAGGGAGTGGGTTTATGATAGAAGAAAGCATAGAATAATTATAGAAAAATATATAGAATCAGATCCTGACTCAGGGGGATTAATCGATTATAAATTCTTCTGTTCTTATGGTGAGATTAAATTTTTGTACGTTATTGCTGATAGAAATTTAGGAGATAAAGCAGGTATTGGTATATACAATAAAGAATTTAAGCTAATGGGAGTAAATCGAGCTGATGAGAAACCTTTAGAAAGATTAATTACAAAACCAGACAATTATGGGGATTTGATAAAAATAGCTGAAGTTTTATCAGAGCCATTTCCAGAAGCACGCATTGATTTTTATAATGAGAATAGCAATATTGTTTTTGGTGAAATAACTTTTTTCGATGGCAGCGGATATATGCCCTTTGAGCCAGACGAATATGATAAAATTCTTGGTGATATGTTTACTTTTAAAGATAGTAAATTCTGGAATAGTTAATCACATGTTATAGGAATTGTTAGTATAATCAAAGTGTTTTTTTTGTATGTTGAAAATTTTCATTGTAGTAAACGTCGACTGGTTTTTTCTTTCACATAGAAAAGAAATTGCAATTAATGCATTAAAAAATGGGTATGATGTTACGATTGTAACAAAAGATACCGGCAGAAGAAAAGAGATAGAGAATCTTGGACTGAAATTTATTGATTTACCTATGAACAGAGTTGGTATCAATATTTTTGAGGAATTAAAAACACTTTCTTTTTTATGTAGGTTATATATACTTGAAAGACCAGATATTGTACATCATGTTGGGTTAAAAACTATACTGTGGGGTACTTTAGCTGCAAAGATTACAAATGTAGATGGTATTGTTAATGCTGTAAGCGGTTTGGGTATTGCCTTTTCAAGTGAAAATAATTCTTTTTTTTCAAAACTACTTCTTAAAATTTTGAGATTGTCGCATAATTATAAAAATCTTGTTGTCATTTTTCAGAATAATGATGATAAAAACATCTTTTTGAAAAATAAGATAATAAAAGAGGAGCAATCTGAATTGATAAAAGGTTCTGGTGTTGATTTAAATTTGTTTAATTTCACTCCTGAACCTGATGATTCAAAAATAAAAATTCTTTTTACTGCCCGTATGATTGAGGATAAAGGAGTATTTATATTAACTGATGCAGCTAAAAAGTTGAAAGATAAATATAGTGATAAAGTTAAGTTTTTACTTTGTGGAGGATTGGTTGATAATCCCAATGCATTAAATGAATCTGAGTTAATGGGTGTTTGTGATGGAGAGTACGTTCAATGGTTAGGTTTTAGGAATGATGTATTATATTTATTAAAACAGTGTCATATTGTCGCGTTCCCTTCTTATTATAAGGAGGGTCTACCAAAATCACTAATTGAAGCTGCTGCTATTGGAAGACCTATCATAACTACTTATTCAGTTGGTTGTAAAGAGACTGTTATTGATGGATATAATGGTTACTTAATACCTATTAAGGATAGTGATGCATTATCTGAGAAGTTGTCTATTTTAATTGATAATAAAGAATTAAGACAGGAGATGGGAAGAAACTCTCGCACATTAGCAATAAGAGATTTTTCCATTGAAAATGTAGTCAATAGACACTTAGAAATATATGGACGTTTAATAAAAAATAAGTAGTGAAATATTTAATTTCTGGTGTAGCAGGTTTTATAGGTTTTCATGTTTGTAAAAGACTTTTACAAGAGAATGCAGATATAGAAATAGTAGGGATAGATAATTTAAATTCATACTATGACGTTAATTTGAAGTTTGGGCGTTTACAAGAATTAGGTATTGACAATCAGGTTGAAATTAATAAATATAAAGAGAGTTTTATTACCGATAAGTTCAGGTTCATTCAAATGGATTTAAGTGATAGTGATTCAATTATAAAACTGTTTGATGAAGAGAAGTTTGATGTTGTTGTGAATTTAGCTGCACAAGCTGGTGTTAGATATTCTATTAATAATCCTAAAGCTTACATTGAAAGTAATATTGATGGTTTTTTAAATATCTTAGAAGGTTGTAGACACAATGGTGTTAATCACTTAGTATATGCAAGTTCAAGTAGTGTATATGGTTTGAATGCCAAAGTTCCTTTTTCAGAAAATGATAGTATTGCACACCCGGTTAGTTTATATGCAGCTACGAAAAAAGCAAATGAGTTAATGGCTCATTCTTATAGTCATTTATATCAGATACCATCAACCGGTTTGCGTTTTTTTACTGTTTATGGTCCCTGGGGGCGGCCAGATATGTCACCGTTTCTCTTTACTGATGCAATACTAAACAACCGTTCAATAAAAATATTCAATAATGGTAATATGCTTAGGGACTTCACTTACATTGATGATATTGTTGATGGTGTTATTAGAGTAATTAATCATGCACCTACTAGTTCAGATCAGTGGGATAATATTAATTCTGATCCTGCGAGTTCTTCTGCTCCATATAGAATATATAATATAGGGAATTCTAAACCTATACAGCTAATGGATTTTATTACTGCAATTGAAAATACAATTGGGGTTGAGAGTAAGAAGGAGTTCCTTCCTATGCAACAAGGTGATGTTTATCAGACATATGCTGATACAACGGCACTGCAAAATGATTTAGGTTTTATGCCTAAAACAGAATTAAACGAAGGTGTAAAGAAGACTGTAGAATGGTATAGATCGTTTTATAATTTATAGTAAGAAATTAATTTAATATAGATTCGATATGAATATTGCAATAATGGGTACCGGTTATGTAGGCTTAGTGACGGGTACTTGTTTTTCTGAGATGGGAGTTAATGTAACATGTGTTGACATTCAAGAAGACAAGATTGAGAATCTGAAAAAAGGAATTATTCCTATATATGAACCTGGTTTGGAAGAGTTAGTACATAGAAACTATAAAGCAGGTCGTTTGAATTTTACTACTGACCTTATTAGTTGTCTTGATGATGTTGAGGTTGTGTTTAGTGCAGTGGGTACTCCTCCGGATGAGGATGGAAGTGCTGACTTACGTTATGTACTTGATGTAGCTAGAACGATAGGAAGGAACATAAATAAATACGTTTTGGTTGTAACCAAAAGTACTGTGCCAGTTGGTACTGCACAAAAAGTTAAGGCTGTAATTCAGGAAGAATTAGATAGAAGAGGGTTAGATATAGAATTCGATATTGCCTCTAATCCTGAGTTCTTGAAAGAGGGTGACGCAATAAACGATTTTATGAAGCCTGACCGTGTTGTAGTAGGTGTGGAGTCTGACAGATCTAAGAGTATCATGGAGAAGTTGTATAAACCTTTCATGATGAATAATTATCGTATGATATTTACAGATATACCTAGCGCCGAAATGATAAAGTATGCTGCTAATGCAATGCTTGCAACTCGTATTAGTTTTATGAACGATATTGCTAATCTTTGTGAGTTAGTGGGTGCCGATGTAAATATGGTAAGAAAAGGAATTGGTTCAGACTCTCGTATAGGTAGTAAATTTTTGTATCCAGGTGCTGGGTATGGTGGTTCATGTTTTCCAAAGGATGTGAAAGCATTAATAAAGACTGCCGATAAAATTGGATACTCGATGAATGTTCTTAAAGCTGTTGAAGAGGTTAATGACAATCAGAAGAAAATTCTTTTTAACAAGTTGATGAAGCATTTCAATGGAGATATAAAAAATAAACGCATTGCATTGTGGGGTCTTTCATTTAAACCTGAAACAGATGACATGCGCGAAGCTCCATCTTTGGTTATAATTGACGAGATATTAAAAGAAGGTGGTATTGTAAAGGCATATGACCCTATTGCTATAGATGAAAGTAAGAGACGTATAGGCGATAAAATTGAATATGCATCAGATATATATGATGCCACTCTGGATGCTGACGCTCTTATAGTAGTTACGGAATGGAAAGAGTTTAGATTGCCTAACTGGAGCGTTTTAAAGAAAACAATGAATACACCAGTAGTACTTGATGGTAGAAATATTTTTGACAGAGTTGTTATCGTAAATTCAGGCTTTGTTTATTACGGTATTGGGTTTTAATTGAAATCAACAACTTAATTCTTCTTTCATAGTGGGAATAATATAGAATAAAATGGCATCAATTCTTATCACAGGTATCAACGGCTTTGTGGGTACCAACTTCACAAATAGCTGGTTCAGGAACCACAAGATAGTTGGTTTGGATATTCATCAGCCTGAAAAGGAGGGTGTGGAACGTATTTTCGGCTGGGATGAACTGGTGTAAACAGGAACAAGAAGTGCAGTGATTTCGGGAAAAAGAACTACAGTGGAAACGGGAACAGTCTATGCAGTAATTTTGGGAACAATAGTGCAGTGACTGTTGTGCTAAATTAGGTATATTTTTA
>Ga0334887_1002227_pt1 | contig 22279 bp, 14 predicted proteins | sample GraSluR1_MG_10_FD_207217 | JGI IMG/M metagenome (GOLD analysis project Ga0334887, IMG submission 207217) | Sludge microbial communities from methane-producing bioreactor in Wageningen University, Netherlands - Granular Sludge_18_07-R1 | ecosystem: Engineered > Bioreactor > Anaerobic >...
AGATCACCAAGCCGAGTTTTCCCCAGATGCGCGTGGGCTGCCAGAGCCAGAAAACGGCGAAAGTAACCACGAACGAAATCGCGCTGCCGCGCGATCCGGTCGCCGCCGTTACCAGCAAGGCCAAGCTGATGAATAGAGACCCTACCAGCGCCGCTGCCGTTCTGCGCGTCTGGTCCACGCGCATGGCTTGCCAGAGGACGCCCATCATGGTCACCAGCGCCAGCACCCCGGCTTGATTCTCGTTCATGCCGAAGATTCGCAGGCGCGCGCCCGGCGCGTATCCCTCGGCGACGAAGGCGGTTGCGCAGGCGGCGATCAACACCCAGCCGCAGAGCGCCAGCGTCGCCATTAGCCCGTCCAACTGGTCGCGCGTTCTGACCAAGTTGGCGATGAGGAGCAGACAGAGCAAGAGACGCAGCGTGTAGGTTTGGATGCCGACCCACGCCGCGCTTACGTCATCCGCCCAAAAAAGCGTGACCGCCGCCCAGCAGATATAGACCAGCATCCACCGCGCCGCGCCCGTGATGACCACCTGGCGGCGCTGCACGATGACGGCGAACAACCAACCGCCGCATGCAACCACAGTCATGCCGCGGTTGAGGTCAGACTGCCAACTCGACGCCAGGATGCCGGCCGGCAAGAAGACCGCCGCGATCGCCGCATACAGCGCCCAGACCGGTCGCCGCATCCAAGTGACGAGTGCTCCAAAGCCGCATACGGCTAGACCCACGAGCAGCGGAGCGAACGGCGATCGATACGCGATGTAGGATGCGGCGGCTGCGCAACTCAATGCCGCGGCCAACGCCGTCAGGCCTGCCTGCCGGGCGAGCAAACTGCGTGGCTGCGCAACCCTCATGAATTCCATGTGTGCGCTGCTTTCGGTTCCCGGACAAAAGCGTCAATCACGGTCAAGCGTCCAGCGCGAGAAAAGGTGTGCGTCGCCGCCACGCTTGCATCCCAATCCGGTCTGACGGACAGCGCCGTTTCCTCGGCGTAGTCTGTAAGCGAAAGACGCAAGATGCGGTTCAAATCGAAGCCGTAGCCATATGTTTTCGTACAGTCTTGCGACGGCCGCAACAGCTCGCTTCCATCGCGCCACACACCGCCTGCCGGTCGTCCTTTCCTGGAATCCGCGACCAGCGGATTGAGCGGATGGGCGCGCCATGCGTGCGTGACCGGGCTGCCGGCGGAAAACAGGTGCAGTTGGGCATAGGGGAGCGAAACGCCGCGGCCGGCGATGCCGGTGAACAACCACCACAAGCCGTCGTGAGGGAGCAATGTGCTGTCTACCGCGTCGACGCCCTCCATCAGGTTCATGCGGAAGCGCCACCTATGCGGGAATTCCACGCATTCATACAGCGCGATCGTGCGGTTGGCGGACGATTCCGGCGCCATGAAGTAGCCGCCCTCCCATGCAAACACAAAGGGATAGGAAAGATGCCAAGGCCGCTCCAATACCTTGACCGCTTCGGCGCAATCGCCTTGCTCGTCCATTTCGAGAACCGCGATGTGACCTTTTTCGCTTCGGAAAAGATACTCCTCCACGAAGATGTAATAGCGCCCATCGGCGCGCACGATGTGCGGATCGGCCCAGAACCTGTCGCGCGGCGGAGTCAACGGCCGGAACCCCGCAAAGGAGGCCGGCAACTCGTCGCTAAATGCGTAGAGCAGCCGCCACTGCTCCAGATAGAGCGCTTTCTGCCAGACGCGCCGGATGATCCTGGGCGCCAAGTCAGCCTTCATATGCCTTCGCCTCGAACACAGCGCCTGCGTGCGAGCCGCCTTGGGCCACCCGAGGCAGATAGCTGTGCAAGAAATACTCGCGCAGCGCTATTTCGTCGATCCAGTACCGCCCCGGTTGAAACGTGAACGAGTCGTTGTCGAAGATGTACGCGCCCGCCACGTTGTCGACCTGTAGCCATTCCGAATTTTGTACTTGAGTAATGGGCGACATCTCGATGATTCGATAGGCGCCGTCTGGGCTATGCAGCATATCCACGGCCATAGCAGGGCTCTTGACGTACGCATTGACGTGCAGAGCGATGCGCATAGCCTCCTCCGGCAACGCGCGAAATTCGCCCAGATACATCCCCGAAGCGCGAAAATCTCCCTTTGGAGCCCTCCGGTAGTTGCCGAATAGCCAATTGCCGACCACGATCACGCGCACATCATAGCCGTCGCTAGGGATGTACTCCTGCAGATAGATGTAGTTCTTCTGCCGCATGGCCACCATATGCGACTTTCGCCCTGTCGGGGAGAACGCCTGCTCCACCAGCCGGTGTGCCGCCTGGCGGTTGCGCACCAACTCCACGCCGATGGAACCCGAGGCGGGAAAGGTCTTGGAGACAACAGGATAGGTCAAGGTATCGACCAGGCGATGCGCATCTTTGCGGTCGTGCGACACATAGGTCTTGGCAAAAGGAATACCGCATATCTCGGCTAGGCACGCTTCGAGCTCCTTGTCCTCGTACAGCGCGGCGTGTTCGGGGGACGGATAGGTCGCCTTGCCGAGATGCCCTTCGATAAAGTGATACTTCCTGCGGGTTTCTTCCACATCCCAAAACTCGCTGGACGGCATACCGATAATTGCGTCATAGCCCTGGACCTTTTCCAGCCAGTCATGCGCATGCAGGTTGTAAATGTCGTAGTCAAAGCCGTTGTACTCGAAGAAACGCCTGTATTTGGTCCATCTCGGGTATGGCCCCGGGTCCTGGACAACGCCGCAGCGCGGTTTGCGCAGTCCTACCGGCCAGTCAATGACTGCGGGCTCCGCAGCGTCGACAGCCTCGCGGTCGTCGATGAAGGCGGGTTCGGCCATCGGCAGGCGCTGGCGCAGCCGTGAATAGAGCCGGCTCTTGCGCCAACGCCTCGTCATGGATGACAGTTTCGATTCCTTCTCCATCACGAAGCCTCCAGTCCAAGTGCGGGGCGAACGTTCGTCGCCGCCCCTTACGCGCTCGCCCGCAGCAAGCGCCGGATCATCCCGCGCACGCCCAAGCGCCGGACGCCGAAGTGCCACCGCGCGGACCAGCGGTCGAAGCGAATGCGCTGCGCCGCGTACCACTGCGCATAGGCCGCACCATCGCGCATCCGCAGAATGCGCGATGTGTGCTCCATGCGCCTCTTGGCGCGTGCGGCCCGGTCAACCGTCGCCACGCCGTCCGCGCACCAGAAGGAGTGCGCCTCAAAACGGGGCGATTCCCCGTGGCGCAGCCGGATCCGAATGCCTAGCCCCTCGCGATTCCTGGGCGCCTGGCGAACGGCCCATCCACCGCGGTTGTCGGGGATGTCGTCGAAGCAGAAATTGCCGATGCTATAGAAGATCGGGCGGCCGTCCACCAGTTCGCAGCCGCGCACCACATGCGGATGGTGGCCGATCACGCAGTCCGCGCCCGCGTGGATCAGCACGCGCGCCGCAAGCCGGTCCGCGGGGAGCGGATAGGCGAAATGCTCGTCGCTCCAATGCACGACGCACGCTACCCAGTCCGCCTCCTGCCGGATCGCCTGTATAGCTTGCGCCGCAGCCTCCGCGCCGGGCCAGCAATTCGGGCCCGGCACAGCCATCCAGTCCGGGTGCGTCTCTGGGAAGACCCAGTTGACTACAGCCAGCCGTCCCTCCGGCGTCTCCCACCATAGCGGCCCGGCGATCTCCTCTGGGCAAAGCCCAGCCCCTACTGTGACGAAGCCCTCCTGGCGCAAAGCCCACAGCGTCTCTAACAGACCGTCAGGCCCTGCGTCCAAGATGTGGTTGGTCGCTAGCGTGGCGAAGCCGGGCGCCCAGTTGTGCAACATTCGCGGCGAGTCCTTGAACGCCCTCAAGCGCGGCCCGCTGCTACGCGGCGACGGGTTGAGCGCGTCGCCGATGGGCAATTCCCAGTTGAACAGCACGCGCCAATCGTCCCCAATGCGAAGGCCGGCGGGAAGTGTCCACGCCCGTTGCGAGTTCGCTTCGTTCGCCAGGGCGATATCGCCCACTACAAATAAGTTCATGGCAATGCTCCGCCGCGCATTCCCCGTATTGCCAGATTCCGTATCAGCCGCCGGTCATCAGGAGTAAGCATCACGCGCCACACGAAGCCGGCGTAGACCAGCGTCACGGTCGCGGCCAGTGCTGCCAGGGCGAGCCAGCCGTCCGCCCCTCCAACCTGGGCGAGAGCATACGCCGCGCCGCCTACGAACAGCGTGCCGGCAACGCCCGGCGTCAGGTTCGGCAAGTAGCTCCACCACCGCAACCCCGTAACTTTGGCCGTGTAGATCGGCATGTACAGGCCGTTCTTGACCGTCCACGCCAGCGCGCCCGCCAGCGCCACCCCCATGTAACCCCACGGCCCCCACTGCGCCAGCGCGACGGCCAAGCCAAGCGCCGCCACCCCGGAGATCAGAGTCACGATCCCCGGCCATTTCACCTTGTCATACGCGTTCTGTACGTGCAGCAGCGGGCGCACAGACAGGCTCAGGCCGAGGTGAACCGTCAGTACAACAAGCAAACCGCTCAGATGAGCGAAGGAAGGCCCAAGCCACAGGGTCAGCAACGGCTTGCCGAAGCCGCACAACAGACCGACCGGCAGCGCCAATCCCAACCCAAGCAACCGCACCGCTTGCGCGGCCACAGACCGCACGCCGGCGGCGTCATCATGCGCGTATTTCGCCAAGATCACCGGCCGCACCACGACAGCCGCGGCGTCCGCCAGGTACTCGATTAGCAGGGCAAGTTGGGCGACGGCGGCGTAGCTGCCGGTCATGGCGGCGCCGAAATAGGCGTTGACGACGATCAAGCCCGTTCCTTGCAGCAGCATGGCCCCGGCCATATTCACCACCAGCCACCCGCTCATGGACAAGAGGTCATGCAGCCGCGGCAGGTCGAATGCCGCCGGACGTACGTGCAGTTCCGGCGTCAGCCGGCGCCACAGAAGCACATAGCCGCCCATGCAAGCCGCAGCGCCGGCCAACAATGCCGCGCCGGCATACCAGAGGCGGGCAGGCAGCAGCACGAACAGCGCCGCGATCAGCCCGAAGCGCACCGCCAGCCCCGCCAGGCTTACTGCATTCCGCCAGACGAACCGGCTGTACACGAATGGCGAGACGGCGAAAACCCCTCCGATGACGGTGATAAAGAACGCCGCCGCGCTCAAAACGAACAGCCAGGACGAATCCCGCTCCCACCCTGCAGGCACGGTGAACAACGAGGGAAAGGCGACGGCAACGGCCACGACCAGGGGACTAAGACCGGCCGTAACTGCCAGAATCCCAAACAGGGCCGTGTTAAACGTCCGGTTGGCGGCCTGCGCATCGTGTCGCCCAAGATCGATTGCCAGGAATCGGCTGACGGCGGAGTCGAGCGCCGAGGTCACCACCGAAAGATACGCCGTGACCATGTGCACCAACGGAATGACGCCGAAGGCGGCGACGCCTATGCGGCCGATGAGAAACGGCGTCATCCATAGATTGGCGACAGTCTGCGCCCCGATATACGCGGCGTTGGACGCGACGTTCGCCATGAATCTCCGCTGCACCGACGCCGTGTCCGGCGCGGCAAGCGGCGCACCGTTGCTCACCGCATCGCCTATTACCGTCGTCGCGGGTCTGATCATGACGAGACTACCTCACCTCGATCAGCGGCACATAGAGCCGCGACTGAAGATCATCGCTGCACTCCGCCAGAAGGATAATGCCGTCCTGCGGCAGTAGAGTGACCTCGCCGACGCGCGCGCCGTCGTTGAAGCGCGCCACGCTCACCCACTTGAAGGCGTCGGCTACAACGTTCCCCTCGCCCGTAGCCATCAGCGTTGCAGCGGCCGTGTCGCCCGCATCAAATGGGAAGGCGCCCAGGTCGCGCCAACCGTCTTCTCCGGTCGTTTGGTCGAGAATGACGGATGCCGTGCCTCCCGTGTGCGTAATCCCCACCGTCACGCTGATGCTCTGTCCGGCGCGAGGCGCAACCCATGCCAACACGTGATACAACCCGCCAAAGGCAAGCTGAGGCTGATACACGGCGCTCGCCATCGTGCCGCCTTCGGCGACGAGGACAGATTTACCGAACTGCTCATTGCTTGCCGGCTCTATGCGCCATCCGGCGGAAGCGGCGATGGCGTCGTCGTCGATGCGCGTTTGAAAAAGAGGCGCTTGGCCCGCGTCGAGCTTGTAGTAGTTGCCGGGTAACGTGACCGTCCGGATCTCGGACGAGGCATTGACCACGACCAGCCCGTTATCGAAAGAGCGCGCCCAGACGCCCTGCGGACTGCCGTCCAGCGGTTGCGGTTCGCCTGTGGGGAGGCCTAAATAGCCGAGCGGCAGTGCGCCGCTGGGCTGATCGCCTACTGCGCCAAATTCGTCGTACCAGAAAGACTGGCCGCGAGTCGGCTGGTACTGAAAGAAGTAGAGGCCGTCGCCCATCAGGGCCGTGGTCAACCCGAAACGCATCCGCTGGTAGTCGGCTGCAGTCTCTGCCCGCATAGCCGGCGTCATATAGTCGTAGCTGCGGCTGCCCTGCGGCCCCTCCAGCGATTGCGGTGCGCCCTGAATAAAGGTCGTGCGCGGCGTCTGACCGAGGTCCGACCACTCATCATAGTCGGCAACGATCTTGTCCCAGGTGAGCTGGTTGGCCCTGTCCGCCAGCGTCCACAGATGCCACTCGAACATGCGCCCGTTCACCCAGGGCGCGTAGACCGTCGCCGCCTCATTGCCCATCAGGATGGCATTGGGCAGCGCGGCGCGCACAGTTGCCAGCAGTTCCTGCAGGCCGGCCTGATAGGCGGCATCGAGTTGTGCCAGGTCGTCTGGCTGTCCATCAACATCGGCGTCGATGTCTGCGCCCAACCACGAGATCCAGCCGTTGAGCAAGTCCCAGAAGATGCCGTCGTAGGCCAGGTTGTCGCCCGCCCGCACATCAGGCGAAAGAAACTCATCGATGTTCTGGCGAATCAGCGCATCGCGACACTGCGGCTGGGTCAGGTTGAACATAGGGTGCCCCCAGATCGCGACGCGCAAAATCGTCCCGCCGCTGTCGCGTAACAGGCACGGGTAGCCCCATTCGCCCGGCTTGCTGTTCACCCATTCGGCAGTCAGCGCGTCGATTTCGGGCCAGCCATAGGTGGCGTTCTGCGTGCGCAGGATTTTGGCGCGAGGGTTCACGGCACGCAGCCTGTCCAGAGGCCTTGCCGCCTCCGGCCACCAGTTGGGGATAAGCAGATCGTAGCCGGCGAAAAAATCCACTCCTAACGCCGGATCGTAGTTGGGCCACAGATTGGCGATCCGCGGGTAGCCGCCGTCCCAGGGGCCAAGCACGCGCAGGTGAGTCTGCGCCTCCTGCCGGTCCGGGTCGACGATGCCATCCGAGCCGGCGCATCGCACGTAGAACCAGCGGTCGGCGAGATCGTACAGGCCGGAGACAAGCGCGTCATGGTTCATAGCGCCTTGCCCTTGCGCGAAGGAGTTCGTCATTTGCGCATAGGGCGTGCCGGGCGAGTCGCTCCAGCGGCAGTCGGCGGGAAGGGAGGTGGTCAGGCTCAACGTGACCGTCACCGTCCCCGCAGGCAGAAGCCCAGGCCCCGGCGTGAGTGCGCCCAGAAACTGTCCCGGCAAGTCTTCGCCTGCGGCGTTTTCGCCAGACTGGCGGAGCGTAGGGAGAGCAGACGCGGTGATCTGACCGCTCTTCCCCGGCGCACTCTCCGCGCCGGGGAGGAAGCTTCCGCCCGCCCACAATACGGCCGCCCCAACCAATACTAGGGCTGCCGCCGCAGCGAACAAGGCTAACGTGGTCCGTTCAGTCGCGGTCATACGTCGCCAGCCATTCTTGGGCGCGCCCCCAACTCAACTGGTAGCGGGCAATGTAATAGACTGTCTTCACGTACTCATCCTTCACAAAGCGAGCGGATTCCGCATCAGTCCACCAACGTCGCCGGTAGGGCGACAACTCGAAGGGCACAGGCGCCATTTTGACCGCGACCGCCTTGCCCAGGACGCGGCGATACGTCCAGCGCACCCGCCGCATGTGGAACGAATCGCTCACCACGATCACGGATCGTATGGGTACTGGGCTCGCGGCGATGTACTCCGCCAGGCGCAGCGCTTCTTCATAAGTGCTGTGCACCTCGGTTCCGTCGGCGACGATCGCCTGCTGCGGAACGCCCCGGCTCGCCGCCCTGGCCGATCCTCGCTCGGCATGGTTGCCCTGGATGACGGGGCACCACCCGCCTGTAAAGAAAATGCGGCTGCCGTACCCCTCTTGATACAGACGAATGCCATAGTCGGCGCGGTGATCGGGGCCGCTGATGACGTGGATCACATCGGCGTGCGCCAGCGCATCGCGGATCACCAGGAAATCGCCGATGGCCAGCAACGCGGGCTGCGGCGACGCCAACAGCAACGCGCCGGTCAACGCCAGCGCCGCCGCTCCCATTAGCCGTTTCCTGCTCGCCTTCATCCCGCGCCCCTGCTTCTGCGCGCCTATGCCGCGCTGGTTGATACATGACGCGGCTGTTCGACATGAACCTCGACCTCTTGCAGCGCCTGGCGGTAAGGGCGGCTGCGCCCTTTACGCCGCAGGTTGGCGGCATTGAGCACGACGCCCAAGACGCCGGTCTTTGCCCTGCGCAGCGCTTTCATCGCCTCCTGCGCGTCCGCGTCCGCCGTCCGGTCGGCGCGCACGACCATGAGCGCAGCATCGGCATGCGACGCCAACAGCAGCGCGTCCGCCGACCCAAGCACGGGCGGGCTGTCGATCAGCACCAAGTCCGCCTCCGCCGCCAGCCGCGCCAAAAGCCCGCTCAGTTTCGCCGGGTTCGCCAGGCTGGACGGGCGCTCCGAAAGACTCGGCCCGGCGAGGACCTTCACGCCTGCCGTACGAGCCTCTTGCAGATGCCGCTCAACACACCCGTTCGCCAGCGCATCCACGATCCCGCCGCCGCGCCCCAGGCCAAACAGCTCGCGTAATTGCGGACGTTGTAAGTCGGCGTCCACGACTGTAACGCTGAACCCGGTACGCGCCAGAGCGACGGCTAAGTTGGCGACAACCGTCGACTTGCCCTCGCCAGGCATGGGGCTGGTAACCAGCAGCGTCTTGAACAGACCCTCATCGGCTGCAACACGGACGTTAGCGGCCAGCACGCCAAAGGCTTCGGCCGCGGGCGAGTGCGGTGACGTCTCGGCGGCCAAGAGACGTTCACGCGGGTTAAGCCGGCCAATCGCCGCAATCGGGTCGAGGCCCAGCGCCTGGGCGACATCTTCAGCTGTCCGCAAGATCGAGTCCATATTCGCCAACACGAAGGCGATGCCGGTCGCCGCCGCACCGCCGATCACAGCAGCCAGCAGCACATAGAGCGCGGCGCGGCTTGCCGGCGCCTCCGGCGTTTGGGCGGATTCGACGATCGCCACTGTATTGGCGGCTGCGACGCTCGCCTGGCGCAGTTGCTCATAGTCTTGTTGCAACAACCGATAGCCCTCGCGGTCTTCGTCCGCTGCGCTCAACAGGGCCGCCAATTCCGTTTCGGCCGCGATCTCATCGCGCGCAACGGAGTCGATCTCGACCTGGGTCGCGTCGATAGACTCCTGCAACGCATCGATACGCTGCTGCAAGCCGGTCAGGCGCTGAGCGTAGGGTTCTGTCAGCAAGACATGCATCTGCTCGATCAGCACCGCGGCGACGCCGTTGGCAAGGCGTGCTGCGGTCGCGCCGTCTGCGTCCGTGACCGTAATGCGGATTAGCTGCGTTCCGGGCAATTGCTCCACCTGAACGCTTCCAGCCGTCATGTCCGGGAGGTCTGCTATTTCGGCGGATGCTAGCGCCGCCTCCAGCCCGAATCGTTCTTTCACGATTGCGGCGTAGGTAGCGGCGAGTCTGCCGTCGCCAAGGCCGCCACTATAGCCGCCAAGCGCGGCCAACGGCGCCTCATTGGCGAGCAAGATGACTGAGGCGCTATGCGGCGACTCCTGATCCGCCGCTGGCCCCTGCGCCGCTTCGATGACGCGCAAGCTGCCCGCGGCCTCATCCAGGGCCATGCGCAGGTTGGCGTGGTCGTTCTGCAACGTGCGCAGCGCGGCGCGTGAATCGGCCAGCAGTACAGCCAGGCGCGCCGCTTCCGCATCATGTTCTTTGCGGCGCGCAGTGAGGGCGGCGATCTCCGCCTGCACGTCCCGGATTTCGGCCGAAGCCGACGACATCTCGGCCTGTAGACTTGCCAGCGCCGGTCTGAAGCGTTGTTCAGGCAGGGTCTTGACATACTCAGCAAACGATTCCGCCAACGCATCGGCGATCAACGCCGCCTGCGCCGCTACAGAGTCCGTCGCCGTGATACGAATCAACTGTGTGTTGGCGACGGTCTCGACCGAAATGCGCTTGGCTAAGGATGGCGGGCTCTCCGGCAGGTTCAGCCGCTCGATTGCCTGCGCCAAGACAATCTGGCTTTTGAGCAGTTGGCTGTAGGTCAGCGCAAGCCGTTCCCCGGCGATGAGATCGTTGTACACGCTCGAATTCTCGTCGTGCTGCGATTCCACAAGCAGAACTGCCGTGGCTTCGTAGGCAGGCGGAACGCGCGTGACGACGGCGGAAGCCAACACGCCAGCCAACAGAGCGCAAGCCAAGATCAGCCACAGGCGACGGAGAAGGACGCCCACGATCCAATCGATCTCTACCGGCTGGGTCTGAAACATGTTACGCTCGCTCCACACACTCGCGCCAATACGCTAGTCGCGCCCGCCTTTGCCTGCGTCCTCAGCCGAAACGGAGGGATGCACAGCCGGCTTGCCATCGCACGCAGACCGGCCCGCCTCCCCCGGTCGCGCCTGTTCCTCGGTGCATCGCTTGAGGAACGAGAACAGCAAGTCCATGTCGGCGAACGCCTTACGTTCGCCCGTCTGGGCGCTTTCTGCCGACGCCCGCCAGACTAACTCGCCGCGCTTCCGGATTTGCCAGAAGCGCACAAGGAAGGCCAGATACCGCTGTTCTTCGTTTTGCATAGTTGCTCACACAGACGCGCAACCAAGCGCGAATCCCGCTCATCGCCAGTCTAGCAATCCACGGTGCGGCAAACGTGTGCGCGGCGTGTGCGGCGCGTGGCGCTGGGCAACGGATCGCACATTGCTGTTGCCCAGCGCGTGTCGGCGGGCGCACGGCCGCGCCTGCTGTCACGCATCTTCAAGATTGACAGGAAATTGATAGGAAATAGACGTGCCGGATGCGATAGGGTGTAATTGAACGCGCTCCGGTTTCGACAGATATGACGGCGCAGACGCAACACCGGCTAAACGCGCGATGCCGATTCCGGCCCTCTGCGGGATCGAGGAGAAGGATCACAGTGGCAGAGTTGTCACTGGAGTTGCTTGGCCCATTCCAAGCGACGTACAACGGCTTGGCAATAACCGGCCTAACGTCCGACAGGCTCCGGGCGCTCCTCGCCTATCTAGCCGTCGAAGCGGACCGATCGCACCTGCGCCCTTCTTTGGCTGCGTTCTTGTGGCCGGAAGCCGGCTACCAAGAGGCGTGCAGCAGCCTGCGCTATGCCCTCTCACGCTTGCGCCACGCCCTTGGCGACCACGGCGCAGATGCGCCGCACCTCATCGTTTCGCGCGATGCCTTGCAGTTCAACCGCCATAGCCGCCATATGCTGGATGTCACACGCTTTCTGCAACTTGGCGGCAGCCACGACGAAGCGGATCTCAAAGCCGCCGCAGCGCTCTATCGCGGCCCTTTCCTGGAAGGAATTTCGTCCGTAGACAGTCCCGCCTTTGACGAATGGCTGCTTCTGAAACGCGAGCAGTTCGACCGGCACATGCTTCTCGTGCTGCACAGGCTTTGCGCCATCAGCGAGCAGCGCGGCGACTACAGACAGGCCCAGGCCTACGCACGCCGCCAGATGGAGTTTGACCCGTGGTACGAAGGCGCCCACCGCCAAATGATGCGCGCCCTCGCCCTGGACGGCCAACGAGGGGCCGCCCTCACCCACTTCCACAACTGCCAGACCCTACTTGCCAGGGACTTAGGCGCCGAACCGGATGACCAGACCGTAGCGCTTTTCGAGAGCATCCGCGCCGGACGGCTGGACGGCGCGGCACACGCATCGCCGGGCGACGCCGGCGGCGAGCCGCACCACGCGCCCGCCAGCCCAGATCCGCCGCTTTTCGTCGGGCGCACGCAGGAACTGGCAACGCTGCACCGCTTGCTGGACGAAACGCTGGAAGGGGAAAGCCGCATCGTGTTCATCACGGGCAGCGCGGGCAGCGGCAAGACCGCCCTGCTCAGGCAGTTCGCCGTGCGCGCCCTCGAACAGCACAGCGGCCTAGTTGCTGTCTGTGGATGTTGCGCGCCTTACGCCGGCGCTTCCGACATCTGCTTGCCGTTCAGCGAGATATTGAGGCAGTTGTCCGGCGATCTGGAGATCGCCCGCGTCCAGCCCATCTATCATCACGAAGCAGAACGTCGTTTGCACGAATTTGCGCCTGCCGGTTTGCGCGCCCTCGTCGAGCATGGCCCTAGCCTGATCGGGCCGCTTGTCTCCGGCAGCGCGCTTCTTGCTCAGGCAAAGATTCTCGCCCCCTGGCCTGGCGATGCCGATGCACGCACGTCCTGGCTTGCCCAGGTGCAGGAACTGGCAAGGACCGGTGCGAATCGGGGTCAGCTCAGGGCAAGGCCGGCTGCACTTCATCCGGTGCACGAGCCGGCCTCGCAGCACGGTTTTCGTGGTGCGCTTCAGGTCGAGGCGTTCGCAGAAGCGGCGCGCCTTCTCACCGTTCTTGCTCGGCAGCGTCCACTGCTTCTTCTCTTCGATGACTTGCAGTGGGCGGACGCCGACACCATCGCTCTCCTCTGGCATCTGGGACGCAGACTGGGACAGAGTTCCATCCTCCTCGTCGGCGCCTACCGCCCCGGCGACCTCGCCGACACCGCGCAAGCAGGGTTCGTGCACCCGCTGGAGCAAGCCGTCAGCGAACTGCAGAGCAGCTTCAGAGAAGCCCGGATCGACCTCGACCAGGGCGAAGCAGGCGGACTGGCGAATACGGTCCTCGACGCCATACCGCACGACTTCAGCGACGCTTTTCGCGACGAATTTACCAGACAGACCGGCGGCAACCCGCTATTTGCCTGCGAGTTGCTGCGCGACATGCAAGCCCGGGGTGATCTCGTCAAAAACAGCAAGGGCAAGTGGGTCGAAGCAGACTCCCTGACATGGACGGTTGCGCCCCCGCGCGTTCAGGCGGTGGTCGCCAAGCTCACGGCCAATTTGCCGGCGATTTGGCGCGAGGTCCTCCTTGCCGCCAGCGTACAAGGACCCGTCTTCGACGCCGAGGTCGTCGCCGCCGCCCTCGGCATGGACGAAGAACAGGTGATCGGCCTATGCAGCGGCGCGCTGAGCCGCCGCTTCAACTTGGTGCAAGCCGTAAGCGTGGACAGACTCCCGGCTGATAGGCGCATGGGACGCACGCGACTCTCACGCTATCGCTTCCGCGCCGCCCTTTGCCAACAAAGCCTCTACCACAGCCTCGACCCGGTTCGACGCACCGAACTGCACGAAGCCATCGCCCTGGCGCTAGAGACATTCTATCTCCGTTCGGGCACGGAGGGGACATACCCCCACGCCCTCCAGGTTGCCCTGCACTACGAAGCGGCGGATATGCCCGTTGAGGCGACAAATCGGCTGCTGCAAGTCGCGCAAAGCCCAAAAGCCGGCGATGATGACGCAGCGGAAGGGCTGCTATGGCCCTATCCAACCGAATGCCGCCCTCGCACGGTCCCCACGCAGTGCGCTGCTTGTGAGCTTCCGCACCGGGCGGAGGCCAACCCCGCTCAGCCCCCCTGCGCTCGCGCGCAGCGAGACCGTCCAACGTCGGACGAGACGCTCAGCTACTGCGAATTGCTGGCCGGCGGCAATCACCAACTAGCCTTGCTGTTGCTACAAGCGTGCGCCGCCGCCGCTCTGGGGCGCAGCGACTACGCGCGTGCGCTCGACTTGAACCACAAACTGCTTCGTCTAGCCCGCGCGGATGGCGACCTCATCCGCCAAGCGACAGCCCACTGGGCGCTGGCGATAACCTGCATACAAGAAGGCGAACCTGTCCTCGCCAGACGTTACCTAGAGGAGGCATTGCACCATCGCATATACGGGTTGCGTTGCACGGCGTTCCACCTATCCGGCATCGACATGACAGTCCACAGCCTGGCGCAACTCGCCGTGCCGCTGTGGACGCTCGGTTATCCGAAGCAAGCGCTGGCGCGGGCGCACGAAGCGCTAACCCTGGCGCGGCAGGAGAGCGACGCTCGCACGCAGATCGTCGCTCTGTATATTGCCGGCGTAGTGCTGCCGCTGCTTTGCCATGAAACGGCGCATGCCCGCAGCCTCGTCAAGAACCTGATCGTGCTGGCCAATCGCGAAAAACTGCCTGCCTACAGGCTGGCAGCCGAGGCCGCGCAGGGATACGATCAAGTTATTTCCGGCGACCCCGCCAAGGGGCTTGTCCGCATGCAGCGCAGCCTGGATATCCTAGAGGGTGTCGATGCCGCGGATATGGCTGCGCTGCTCTTTGTGCATCTGGCGGAAGCCTATCTGCGGACAGGAGATCCGGAACGGGGACTTGCCGCGCTGGCCGCGGCCGAATCCGGCGCCGGGCAGTTCAGCATCGGCCTCTTCGAGCCGGAGATCCTGCGCCTCATGGGTGATCTTCTCCTGGCCCAATACGCCGACGAAGCCGCTCAGATGGCGCAAGCCTACTACGAACGCGCCATCAACTCCGCAGCCGAGAAAGAAGCGCTCGCCTGGCAGTTGCGCGCCACGATGAGCTTCGCGCGCCTCTTGCAGAACAGGGGCGCCTCCGCCGAGGCCTACGAGCGACTGCTGCCCGTGTATGCGACCTTCACCGAAGGTTGTGACATGCCCGACCTGCACGAAGCCGGCATGCTCTTAGCCCGGCTGGAGTCCGCTTTCAGCTAGTCCGCCTGCTTCGTCGCTAACCCGCCTTTCATCTCCTCCAATATCTGCCAGCACTTCCACTGCATGCGCGGCACATGGAAGCACCCTTTCCAGGTGTTTCCTTTGAGCGGCACGGACAGCCGGCCATCCCGGTGCAGATAGCCGTACCACTCGCCATGCTCCGCGTCGGGGAAGTGTGCATACGTCCACTCATGCACCTGTTCATGCATGGCTGCGTACTTGGCGTCGCCGGTGAGGTGATAGGCGAGCAGAGCGGCGATGATGGCTTCGTTGTGCGGCCACCAGAACTTCATGTCGTGCCAATACTCCTGCACAGGCAGCCGCTTTACATCGCGGAAGTAGAAGAGCCCGCCATACTCCGCGTCCCAGCCCCACGCCCACATCCACTCGAGGATGGTCTCGCCCAGGGTGCGCAGACGTGTGTCGTTGCCGCGCATGCGCGCCTCCTCCAAGATGAACCAGGCCGCTTCGATGGAATGGCCGGGGTTGAGCATGCGGCCGTCGAAGTGATCGAGGAATTCGCCGTTAGGGCCGACCGTCTCCAGCACGGCGCGCATGTCCGGCTTCATGAAATCGCTCTCGATCTCGTCGATGCAGCGGTCGATCCATCTGTTGCACAGTTCCGGGTCGCCGCCGGCCTCGCGCAGGGATTGAGCCGTTGCGATCAGGATCATCGGCACAGCCAGCCCCTTCATTGGCCGCACCGCCGGGTCGACCTTAGGCGGCAGCGCGCCGGGCGTCGTCACAAGCCGGGTCACGCGCCGGAACAGATCTTCCGCAGCCTGGAGCAGCGCCGGGTCCTCCGCCGCCTTGGCATAAGCGGCATAGGCGATGACGGCAAAGGTCTCGCTGAAGAAATAGCGTCGCTTGCGCAGCGGCTTCCCCTCACGCGTGACGAGAAAGAACATACGACCGTCATCGTCGAAGCAGTGGGCATCGAGAAAGTCGATGCCATGCTTGGCCAGGCGCAGCCACTCCGCTCGCGGCTCAACCGTGTTATAGAGCGTGGCGAGCATCCACGCGAAGCGACCTTGCAGCCATACCGCCTTATCCGTGTCGACGATCAAGCCGTCCCGATCCACAGAAAACATGTACCCGCCATGCTCCTCGTCCACGCTATGCCTGATCCAGAATGGAATCACGTCCTCCAGCAGCCCGTCACGGTAGATGCCAATCAGTTCGTCTATACGGGCCGGCGCCAGCCCGCTCGCCCTCGTCGACATATCAGGCTCCTTGTGTGCAAAGGGTGTCAATCGGCTTTGCGACAACGAGGCCGCCGCGGTCTTGCCGCGCGCCGCCTCTTGTTGCCAATCTTCACCCAAGTCGCCGCGGACGCCAAATGCGCCGCGCATGTGATAGGATAGAGACAGGCGGCGCGCTGCGTCCGCCGGGCACGCGCCGGCAAGCCGCCTGAATCCATGCCCGGCTCAAACGCTTTCACGATAGGCTGACAGGCCCCGCCTCATGACCTCATCGCCTCCTCCCGACCCCGCCGTCGTCGACTACAGCCGCAAGTGGTATATCATGGCCGCGATCGCGATGGGCATCTTCCTCGCCACCATCGACGGCAGCATCGTCAACGTGGCGCTGCCCACGCTCGTCGACGATCTCAACACGAACTTCTCCACGATCCAGTGGGTCGTTCTGTCTTATATGCTCACCCTCACCACCCTGATGTTGGGCATCGGTCGTTTGGCCGACATCCGCGGCAAAAAGCGCATCTACTTTGCCGGCTTCGTCCTGTTCACAATCGGTTCACTCCTGTGCGCCGTCTCCAATACAGTGCAGATGTTGATCGCGATGCGCGTGGCGCAGGCCGTCGGCGCCTCTATGATCCTGGCGCTCGGCCCGGCCATTACCACCGAAGCCTTCCCCAGCAGCGAACGCGGCAAGGCGCTGGGCGTCACCGGCTCCATGGTCTCCATCGGCATCATCTCCGGCCCGGTTATCGGCGGCCTCATCCTGGGCCAAGCTTCGTGGCACTGGATTTTCCTCGTCAACTTGCCCGTCGGCATCTTGGGGGCGTGGATGGTACAGCGCTTTGTGCCGGACCTGCCGCCCGTGGGGGGTCGCCGCTTCGACTTCGCCGGCGCGGTCACGCTCTTCATCAGCATGATCTCGCTCTTGTTGGGCCTCACCTTCGGTCAGACCGTGGGCTTCACCGCGCCTGCCGTATTGGCGCTCTTCGCGAGTTGCCTGGCCTTTCTCGCCCTCTTCATCTTCATCGAACTGCGCGTGCCTGAGCCGATGATCGACCTGAGGCTCTTTCGCAACCGGCTTCTGCGGGTGAACCTGTTCACGGGATTCATGACCTTCATCGCCAACTCCGGAACCATTCTGCTCCTGCCCTTTTACCTGCAAAATGCGCGCCGCCTAGACGTCACCTCAGTCGGGCTGATGATGGCGGTCACGCCTATTGCAGTCGGCATCGTGGCCCCGCTTTCCGGCTCTCTGTCCGACCGCGTGGGCTCGCGGCCGATCAGCGTGGCCGGCCTATTCATGCTGCTCGTCGGCTTCTTTTCCGCCGCCACATTGACCGAATCCACGCCGGTTATCGGCTATGTGCTGCGTCTCCTCCCTATCGGCCTGGGCATGGGCCTCTTCCAGTCCCCCAACAACAGCGCCATCATGGGCTCCGTGCCGCGCCGAGCCCTCGGCGTGACGTCCGGCCTGCTGGCGGTCACGCGCACCCTGGGCCAGACGGTCGGCATCTCCATCATGGGCGCCATCTGGGCGGCGCGCGCCATCTTCCACAACAACGGCCAATTGATTCCGGGCGGCCCCAGCAGCGCGCCGATCCCGGTGCAGGTTCCCGCTATGCAGGACACCTTGCACGTCAGCGCCGCCCTGATCGTCGTCGGCTTGGTCGTCGCGCTCTGGGCATTCCGCAACGAACTCAGAATGCGCGCCTCGGCTCCCGCCCCACAGACCTCCTCCGAGGCGGACTAACCGCCTGCCCGGCCAGCCCGCCCGCAAAAGCACATAAAAAACGCCGCCCCCCAAAATCGAAGAGCGGCGCTTGCCCTACTCGTCCAATCGATTCGCCCCGTGCCAGAAGCGAAACCGATCTCATATGTGGCGCTCTATTCGACGGCCTTGGCGCGTGCCGGCGCCATGTTCTGCGTAATGCGGTCCATAATAATGGCGAGGATGACAATGCTAATGCCGGCCACAAAGCCGCGGCCAACCTCAAGCCGCGAGATGCCGTTCAACACTTCCGAACCAAGCCCGCCGGCGCCAATCATCGACGCCACGACCACCATGGCAAGCGCCATCATGATCGTCTGGTTGATGCCCGCCATAATCGTAGGCAACGCCAAGGGCAATTGCACCTTAAAGAGTTGCTGCTGCTGCGTAGCGCCAAAGGCCTCCGCCGCCTCGATTACGTCCTCTGGGACCTGGCGAATGCCGAGGTTCGTAAAGCGGATCGACAGCGGCACCGCGTAAATGAAGGTGGCGATCAGAGCAGGCACCTTGCCCAAGCCAAAGAGCATGAGGGCAGGGATCAAATAAACAAAGCTGGGCAATGTCTGCATCATGTCGAGGATCGGACGAATCAGGCTTTCGATCCAGTCCTTGCGCGTCATGGCGATGCCAATCGGCACACCCACGACGATCGCCAGCAGCGTAGCCGCCAACACGATCGCCAACGTCTTCATCGATGCTTCCCACAACCCCAACAGGCCGATGAAGAACAGGCCGGCTGCTGCACCGGCGGCAAGACGCCAGTCCTTCACCCGCCAGGCAATGAGGGCCACGAAACCGATCATCACGAACCACGGAATCCACAACAGCGCGCCCTCCAACCACAGTAGCAGTTGCAGCAAGGCGCCGCCGATGGCATCGAAGAAGGCGTCGCCTTCCACGGTAAGCCAGTTGACGCCGCGATCTATCCACTTTTCTAAGGGGAGTTCAAATAAATCTGGAAACTCCTGCATCGGGTTTCTCCTATCTTTCTATCGCTTTTTCCGAGGAAGCGCCCGACGAAAAACCGCCGGGCGCTTCGGTGAGCCGCTCAGTCACTCGGCGCCGAATCCTAGCCCGCCCTGTAAGACTTCGACAGAACAGGACAAGCGATCGCTCCACACTAAAGCTCGGCGCCGGCCTCGATCAAAGCCGCTTCCACCTTGGCCTCAACATCGTCGGGCAGCCACCCGCGCCAGTCCTCCTGGTAATTGGCGAAGTACCAGAGCGCAGCCTCGTCCGCCGACGCTTCCTCCGCCGACATATAGGCGGCCGTCCTGTTGAGCGCATCGGTGCCGATAAACATAGCTTCGAAGAACTCGACTAACTCAGGAGCCTCTTCGGCCAAGCCGCCGTGCACGCCCTTGTGTATGCCTAGCGTCTGATAGGCGCAACCGGCCGCTTCGCTGACCTCATCTTCCTCGATCTCGCCGGTCAGCGCCCGCTGGGTTTCCGCCTCACACTCCGGCGTCCACTCCGGCTCTTCTAGCTGCACCATGTCATAGGTGCCCAACAGCCACGTCGGCTCCCAATAATAGGCCAGAATCGGTTCGCCCTTAACGTACGCACCGGCTATGGCCGCGTCCAGAGCGGCGGCGGCGCCGGGTTCCATCGAGTTGTAATACTCCACCAGACCATAGGCGTGCAGCTTGATGCGGTTAATCTTGGCGCACTGCCAGCCCGTGATGCAGTTGATCAGCCGTCCCTTAGACGGATCTTCCGGATCTTGGAACAACCCTATGTACTCCGGCAGATCAAACACGCTCCTCAACTCCGGCGCCATCGGCTCGATGCCGCGCTCAGGGTCGCCCTCGATCACGTACCGCGGCACATAAAAACCCTGCGTCGAGCGCTCGAAAGTCTCGCCCAGGTCGATCACCTGGCCGGATTCCGTGACTTCGTTGTACCAGTCGATGATGTTCATACGCCACAGTTCCATCATCACATCCAGTTCCCCGGAAGCGAGCGACTGCTGATACACCGGCGTGGACACCTCGATCGTCTCCACCGGATAGCCGTAGCCGTGTTCGATGACGAAACCGGCAATGGCGTTGTTCACCCACAGCGTCTGGAACTGCGTATCGGCAAACCGGATCGCCCGTTTTTCAGTCTCGCTCACAGCAGCTTCAATGGGCGCAGCGGCCTCGGCGGGCGCTTCCACCGCAGCAGGCTGCTCCGGCTCGGAGTCGCCGGAGGATGAGCACGCACCTAGAACAAGCGCAACGGCCATCACAAGCGTCAATAGCAAAGTGGGTAATTTCACTGTACGCATACTTCTCTCCCTTCAACTTTCTGCAAATAATAACAATGCCGCTCGACCTTGGCTCGGAACTAAAGCTCCGGCACAGCGATCTCTTCGCCTTCGGGCGCGCGGCTGCCGTTCATAGAGAACGAAGCCGGCGGCGAATCGCCGTTGCCATTGGCGGCAAGCGCCCCGATCACAGCCACCCGCGGCAGAATGCCCGCCAAGACGCCCTCTTCGTCGACTACGGCAATGGGCACGGCGGTCTCTGCCGCAACCGGCAGCAGATCGGAAAGCACGCTGTCAGGCGATGTGCGCGGCACATCGGTGGTGATGTAGCGTCCCAACGTCTTGGCGCCATCTCGCGCAGCAGCCAGCGCATCGTCCAACGTAATGATGCCGACGAAGTGACGGTCATCGTCGACCACATAGGCGCTGGAGACGCCCTCTTGCTGCATGAGCTTGAGAGCGACCTTCGGCCCGCTGTGGCGCGAGGCCAATGCACGCGGCCGGATCATGGCCGTTTCCACCGTGATCACGCGGCTGCGGTTGACGTCGCGCGTGAATTCCGCCACGTAATCGGTAGCCGGATGGGTCAGGATATCCTCCGGCGTGCCCACCTGGACCACAAGTCCATCCTTGAGGATGGCGATGCGGTCCCCCAGGTGCAGGGCCTCATCCAGATCGTGCGTGATGAAGATGATCGTCTTGCGCAGCTTGGCCTGCAGGTTGAGCAACTCCTCCTGCATCTCACGCCGGATCAGCGGGTCAAGTGCGCTGAACGGCTCATCCATCAGCAGAATCTCCGGGTCGGTGGTGAGCGCCCGCGCCAAGCCGACGCGCTGCTGCATTCCGCCGCTAAGCTGGTCGGGGTAGCTATTTTCCCACCCCTTCAGCCCGACAACGTCCAGCCAGCGCATAGCCGCTTCTTGGCGCTGCGCCTTCTTCACGCCCTGGACTTCTAGCCCAAAGGCGATGTTGTCCAACACCGATCGATGCGGAAAGAGGCTGAAGCGCTGGAACACCATTGACATACGGTGCAGACGAAGCTGTCGCAGCCCTTCTTTGTCAAGCTGCAATACGTCTTCGTCCTCCAGCCGTATCTCACCGCTGGTCGGCTCGATCAGCCGGTTCAGACAGCGAATGAAGGTAGACTTGCCGCTGCCCGAAAGCCCCATGACCACAAAGATCTCGCCGCGCTCTATCTCCAGCGTCACGTCCTGAAGGGCGATTGTGTGCCCCGTCTTCTCCATGATCTCCTGCTTGGACATGCCCTGCTCCAGCAGTTGCAAAGCCCTATCGGAATGAGGACCAAATACTTTGTATAAATTGCGCACTTCTACCTGTGCCACTTGACAGCTCCTTTCTGCTGTCCGCCGTCGCACCAACAACGGCAGGGATAACGCCTCAATGCGAGCTAAATTCGGTCCCTTTAATGGCCCAAAAAAGGGCAGTCACTCTAGTGGCCGCCCAACGTCTGTTCGGACCGATAGTTCAATGAAGAACAGCCGAACAATTCGCATAGTTGTTCACGACGCCAACCATCCTATCACTATACGCGGCATCTGTCAAACGCTGGAGCGGCGCCGCAGCCAAGAACATGGTTTCCTGCCGGCCGCGGCTGTCGCTTGGCGTTTGACACAACGCCGCTGCTCTGCTACCATAGTGCAGGTTTCCTCAAACGGCGTTTTAGTGGATAAAACGCCTGTGTGCGAACCAACAGCAGGCCGGCGTATGCGGACACCGCAAGTCTAGCCAAGCCGCCGGCCTCGGCAACCGCACGACGCCTGTGCAACGCGGGTCGCTGTCGCCCCCAATCGCCTTTCGGTTCCTCGCTAGGCGCCGGCACGTTTCTCGCCAAGCGAGATTGCCGCCGCCGAACATTGCCAACATCACCTCTCTGCACGTCATACACGTCAAAGAGGTCTACGTACCAGACATTGTATGCGCACCAGGTAAACGTACCCGACATTCAAACCGTGTACGACTTATCTGCATCCGAACGTTGGTTGGCTATACTAGCTCCGACAAAGGCCCGATGACCGTAGCGCACCGTGCGGCAGACTATACCATTGCCATCCTGGAGGAAACCTTTCGCGTGTTCCAACTCCTCCTGGATCATGACGCGCCCATGACTCTTGCCGAGATCACGCGC
>Ga0334887_1002233_pt1 | contig 22229 bp, 20 predicted proteins | sample GraSluR1_MG_10_FD_207217 | JGI IMG/M metagenome (GOLD analysis project Ga0334887, IMG submission 207217) | Sludge microbial communities from methane-producing bioreactor in Wageningen University, Netherlands - Granular Sludge_18_07-R1 | ecosystem: Engineered > Bioreactor > Anaerobic >...
CTTCTCGGCCTGCACCGAGATCGGGGTGCCGTGCTCGTCGGTCCCCGACACCATCAGGACCTGGTGGCCACTCATGCGCATGTACCGGGCGTAGACGTCGGAGGGAACACCGAAACCCGAAACATGACCGATGTGCCGCGGACCGTTCGCGTACGGCCATGCCACAGCGGTCAACACACGCGAGGATGTCATGGACCACAGCCTAACGCCCGGCGATCCGCCCCCGGCGCGGTGGCATGCTGCCATACTGACGCCCATGGACCAGTTCGAGGTGCGAATCGATCGTCACCGCTGGGCCGACATGCGCCGCAACAGCCGGATCGGGCTGTGGGGCAGGCCGGCCTGGTGCCCGGGACCCTGCTCGTCCTGCTCGGTCTCGGCGCGGCACTGACCCTGCTGCACCGCCGCAGCACAACGATCAGCACCGACGGCCCGCCGGTCCTGTTCCGGCTGGACCGGGACGGCATCCGGCTCGACCCCGGCGAGGGCGCCGAGCCCCTCACCCGTCCCTGGGGCCGGTTCACCGTGAGCTGGTTGCACTCCAGTGGGTCCTATCTGGAGGTGGCGCCCGACGGTGACCACCCGCAGCGCTGGCCGGTGATCGTCACCGACGCCGGCCGCGCCGAACTGGCCGATGCCATCGCCGACCTGTCCGACGGGCAGGCGAAGCTGAGCTGACTCCCGCAGCCCCGACGGTGTGGCGCCGGTGCGGCGGGGGCCTACTGCGCCGGCTGCTGCAGTGCCGGCGCCTGCGTCAGGACGGCCGCGGGCAGGCTCGGCATGGCCGGCATCTCCAGCGGCTCCTCGGCCCGGCCGACCAACTGCACCACGGTCGTGGCCAGCCTGTCCGACGACTGGGTGATCGAGTGCTGCGCCGCGATCAGCGCGTTGACGACCTCCTGACGCGCCTGGGTGCCGTACTTCAGTGCCTCGATCATCCCCTCGGCCTGCTGGTCCAGGGAGGTGGCCACCTCGATGATCGTCTCCGGCTTCAGCGTCGGTGTCTGGATCGTCCGGGCGATCTCCCCGGCGGCCCGACCCGACGCCTGGGCGTACGCCTGGAGGACCTCGTTGGCGCCCTCGGCGACCGCCTCCTGCATCTGCGCCGCCTGCTGGGCCTGCAGCAGCAGCCCCCACTGGGCGATGGTCAGCTTCATCGTCGGGATGGTCAGGTTGACCATCAGCGCCAGCCGCTGTCCCAGCCCGTAGTGCAAGGAGCGGGTGTTGCGCACCTGCGGTGAGGTGGACCAGGCGACGAAGTCGGCGATCCGGTTGCGCAGTTCCTCCTTGTCGCGCTTGTCCGGGTCGGCGGGGTCGATGACGATCGTCTTCATGGTCTCGACCGCCTGGTCGCGCACCGCCTCCATCACCGCGATCGCTCCGACGAGCTGGCTGATCGACTTCTCGTTCGCCTTGTACAACTCGTCGCACAGCACAACGTTGCGCTTCAGTTCGTGCTGCTTCTCAGTGAGCTGACCGGCGATCCGGTCGAGCTGCTGCTCCACCGTACGGGCCTCGGCGAACAGCCGCTCGACGATGTCGCGGCCCCGGCGGAACACTCCGCGGACGGAATCCATGAACCGGTCGAAGGCCTCCCGAACCTGTGGGATGGTCGGGTCGTACTTGGAGCGGAAGTCGCGCATCTGGTCGTTGATCTGACGCATGATCACGGTCAGTTCGGGGATCTCGACCGGGCCGAGTTCTCGGAAGATCCGGTTCACCTGCATGTTCACCGCATCCACCGCCTGGTTGCCGAACTCGGCCAGGACGTCGGTGTTGTTGAGCATCTTGGGGAACAACTGGGTCGCGGCGGAACGGGCCTGGTCGGCCTGGGCCTTGCTGAGCATCGCCAGACAGGAGAACTGCCCGGGCGCCTGGCCCGGCAACGCCACGTCGGCGGCACTCTCCCCGGCCACCAGCGGGCCGGCGCCCTGACCCCCGGTGGAGCCGGCCTTCTGCCCCCCGGCGGAGCCGGCCTTCTGCTGGGCGAGCAACTGCTCGGCGGCCCGGTTGAGCGCGGAGTCGGCCGCGCCGGCCTGCGGCGGCGCGCCGCCGGTCAGAGCGCCGAAGTCGATGGACATCTCGGACATCTGTGATCTCCCGTGGTGGGTCGGGCGCGGCTCACGCCGCGCATCTGGACTTGTCCTGCAGGCAGTCGAGCAGCGAAAGGGTCACCTCGGAGCTGGTCGCCGGGATGGTCCGCACCTGCGCGGCCAGCGGGATCGAGGAGAAGTCGTCGACGTTGTTCCAGCCCGCGTTCAGCGCCGACCGGAACCCGTACCGGGACCAGGCGAGCCGCTGGATCTCCTCGTCCTTCAGCGCGTCGATGAGCCGGCGCGCGTCGGTGTTGAGGGCGAGCACCGGGTGGTCGGAGTAGATCGTCGGGTCGGGGTAGAGGATCCGTACGTCACGCAGCACCGTCTCGCTGTTGCCGCCGGTGGCGACCTGCTGGATGATCTGGTTCTCGTAGCCGGCATACAGCGGCGCCTGGTACTCCCCACCCTGGGTGAGCCACTGCCGGAACCCATTGTCCGACGAGGTGGCCTGGAGCCCCTGGCTGTCGTAGATCGTGCGCATCGTCGGCAGCGCCGCTCTCGCCTCCTCCGGCGTCGGGGAGCGGGAGTCGTCGTCGCTGGCGATCATCGACAGCTCGAGCTGGGCGAGGGTGAACCCGGAGTTCGACTTCGCCGGGTCGGTGGAGGACACGTTGACCGGCCCCTTGAGGTCGCCGGCCTCCAGCTGCTGCCAGGTCACGCCCTTGAGCGCGTTGTCCAGCAGCAGGCCCTTGAGGTCGACCACGTAGTGGGTGCCGTTGCGTTCCTCGACCAACGTGGCCCGGGTGAGCGCGTCGGTGCTCTGCGGCCCGGCGTAGATCACCAGCGGCGACTGCAGCACGGTCTCGGCGCGGTAGTCGGGGAAATCTCCGTCGTGGTTGGCCTCGAACACGTGCTGGGCCGAGGCACTGGAGGGCCACAGGCAGTCCCAGCCGCGCTGGTTGATCTCGTCGGTGGACATCAGCACCTGGTCGTACGACCCCATGGCCTGCCAGTCGACGGCGATCCCGTAGCGGTCGTCGAGGATCTTCACCACGTCGGGGTCCCTCATGAACTCGGTCTTCTCCGAGCCGCCGACACAGGTCAGGGTGACGTCCCTCGGCCCGGATTGCTGGCGGATGACCAGGTAGCCACCGATCACCAACACGGCCAGGACAAGCGCCAGGCCGATGAAGAACCGTCCGCGATTGCCCATCTCAGCCTTCCAATCGAGGAATTTCGGGGGGTGCCACAGTGTCGAGGTTGGCCTGGTAGGTGGCCATTTCGCCCTGGTTGACCAGCCGGATACTCTCCAGCGCGAAGGCGTCGAAGCGCTCGATCGCCCTCTCGCCCTCGGCCAGCAGGGCCGGCGCGTCGTGGTAATAGCTCGGGTGCGCCTCGATGTCGGCATACTGCTCGACCAGGCCCTGCAGGCTGCGGGCGTGTCCGGCCAGCCGCGCCGCCGAGGAATACAGGCTGCTCGGCTGGCTCGCCGCCAGCCGGTCGAGGAGTTCGGGGATCACCTCGCCCGCGCGGGCGATGGAGGCCCGCACGACCGGATTGCGAACCTTCCGGGACGCGTCGACGGCCCGAGCGATGGTCTGCTCGACCTCCCGGGCCTTCGCCCGGGCGTCGTCGTGGTAGGCGTCGTCGCTGATCTGCGCGGCGCTGCGGGCAAGCATGAGGTACGTGCCCGAGGCGGCGACCGCGGCCAGCACGACCGGCGCGCCGAGCCGCAGGGCCAGATCCGCCCCGGCCAGCAGGACGAAGAAGGCGACGAAGACGATGACGGCGGTGAGAATCGCCACCGGCGCGGCGGCCCGACGCATCAGCGGTACCCTGCCGCCTCGCGCAGCGCCGCAACCAGGTCGGACGACTCGACGTACGCCCCGCCGGAGGCCTCCGCCAGGGGCTGCAACTGGCCCGGATCGGCGTCCCCGAAGGCGATCGCCACGATCGGGATGCCGGCCGACCGCGCCCGCTCCAGGCCGCCCTGCTCGTCGCCGGTGGACCGCCCGTCCGACATCAGCACGATGAGCTTCTTGCGCTGGTCGCCGGACAGTGCGGTGGTCGCGTCGGACAGGCAGGCGTACATGTCGGTGCCGCCGCCGGGCTCGTAGGCAACCACCTCGTTCTCCAGCCCCTTGAGCTGGGTCGCGTCATTGCCGTCGACCGTCCATGGGCCCGCGGCCGGCCCGTCGTCGAAGATCTGCACGGTCGTCGAATCGTCCGGCCCGGTCTGCAGCAGGTTCACCCGGGCGCGGTCGGGGTCGAAGACCTCGTGTGCGGCGGCCTCCACGCCCTTCCATCCGTCCCCGTTCATCGACCCGGACCCGTCCAGGCAGTAGTACGTGGCGACCGGGCGCCGGTAGCGGGTGTGGTAGCGGTCGAGGGCGTCCTCGATCACCGCCGCCGCCGGGTAGGCGATGCCCTGCTCCTTGATGTCGGTGGCGATTCCCCAGTCGGGGTTGAACACCGCGGTGTCGGGGTTGTCCAGGGTCAGCCCGACGCTGTCGGCGGGGCGCCGGCCCAGGCCGAGGAGCTGCTGCTGGGCGCCGGCGTCGGTGAGCAGGTAGGTCTGCAGCTCGGTGAAGATCTGGTGCTTCTCGGTCTCGTGGTCACCGGTCGGCAGGAAACCGAACGGCGCGTCGCTGATCGCCAGCGAGCCCTTCGGGTAGACCGCGTAGAACGGCTCCTTGCCCTGGGCGACGAGCTGCTGGTTCTGCTCGATGACCAGCGCCTCGTACGTGAACATCGTGTCGCACGCGTCCGGCGAGGCGACGCATTCCTCCATCATCGTGCCGGTCGAGGGCGGGGTGCGGTCCATGCCCTGGACGAACGCGCGGATGCCCTGGTCCACCGTCGGGGTGTCGAGCTGCTCGGCGGTGAGCGGCTCGCCCGGCCCGTTTCCGGCGAAGTGGTTGAGAAAGGCGAAGAGTGTGGTGGCACCGGAGTTCGACTGGGTCGGGTTGGTGGTCCACACCCGGACCTGGTCCCCTTCCACGACCTTGGCGATGTCGGAGATGGTCACGTCGTCGCGGCCGACAAAGCCGAGCTGCTCCATCGTCGAGCGCCACCCCGCGAAGACGACAGGGGTGAGGAACATCGGCTGCAGGTCCCGCAGCTTCCCGTCGGTGTTGCCGAGCTGGGCGAAGACAGAGGAGGCGAACCAGTACGCGTCGTAGTCGGTCGATCCCGATTGCAGCGTCCGCGCCTGGTCGACCGAGCCGAGCAGGGTGTAGTCGCAGGTGTAGCCGTGATCCTCACACCAAGGCACGACGATCTGGTCGAGGATGCTGCGCTGCTCCGAACCCGCGACGATCCGCAGGGTCTTGTCGGGGTTCGAACCGGTCAGTCCGCTGCAGCCGCTCAGTCCGGTGAGAAGGACCATGGCGGTGAGCAGGGCCGCGAACGGCCGCCAGTGTCGCTGCATACCTCATGGATACCCGATCGAGGGGTCCCATCCGACATCGGCAGATGAACAGTGGGTGAACGAGGATGGCCGGAACACGGCGAACCGATCCGCCCCGAACCCGGTCGACCGTCCTCCACGCGGACCGACCTCACCGTCCGACCACCTGCCGGACCAGCACCCCGGACCGGCGGCTGCTGGAGGCCCGGGCGCCGACGTCGTCCTATTCCACGAACCTATGGAGTGTGACCTGACACTAGTCAAAAGGTCATGGCATCGGCGTCCATTTCGGCGGTACCGTTCGGCCATGCCAAGGCTCAGACAATGGATTCGGTGCTCTGCCGCACCCAGGCCGAGAAGGCCAAGTATTCTACTCATCGCGCTGGTCACGACTCTCACCTGCGTGATCGGACTTTCGGGTCCGGGTCTTGCCCCTGCCAACGCCGCAGGTTCCGACAATCCCCGGAGCATTGCAGCCTCTGGGCCGGCTGCCCCATACGTGCAGGCCGACTCACCCGAAGAAGCCCTGAAGCTGCTGGATGCCACGAACGACGACGCCCCGGACACCGCCTCGCCCATGGCAACCACGCCAAAGTACGGCCCGTGCGTCCTGTATCCGACGAGGATTCACTTGCGCACGTCCTCGAATCGAGAGACAATTGGGTTCAAGCCCGAAACGAAGTGCACCGTCTCAGTCACGTCGATCAGACATGACAGCGACCTGAGATACAAGTACCTCGCGTGGTGGCGAAAATCGGGAACATGGAGCGGCAGCAACAGGGGGGAACGTTCCTACACTCAAAAGAACATGGAGCACCGATGCTCCGGCACCAGGTCAACCACGTGGAGCGGCACGACGCTCGGAACGGTTGTCTTTCAAGGAAAGACATACTACTCGCGGGTATATCCCCCGACCACTTCACTCCCATGCAAGCCGTGACCGCTCGGATGGGTGTCCGATGACCCGCCTCCGCGACCTCTGCTGGCCCGGGCGACAGGTGCGCCGGCGGTGTGCTCGGAGTCCGGTGATCAGGTCTCGCGACCTCTGCTGGCCGGTGTACGCACGGGACCGGGTGACCTTTTCCGAACCCCTCCTGTACGTCGCCCGCTCAGAAGACGAGGCCAGGCAAGCAGCTCAACGCATCGAACAGTCCCGCCCCGGGGCCGAAGGCCGCTGGGAGCGAGCGCCATGGCAGCAAGCAGCGCCAGATCAGGTAGCCGAGGAAGGTCCCGGCCAGGGGTCGCCGATGGTGTCGCTGGTGATCAGCGGCGCGGACGACGCCGAGACAGTAGCGGCCGCGTTCGACGACGATCGCGCTGCCAAGAGGTATCAGACAAAGCTCATGACGTCGCTGCCGGATACTCACATCCGGCGAGTGCCTGTGAGCACGTGGCTCGAGGACGTGTGATCCTCAATGACCGGGGTGGGCCATGACCCGTCTGTCGACACCGTCCGCTCACGACGATCGTGGAAAACTCCGCCGGGACTCCGCCAGCAGTGCGCAGCCCTCATGCGACACTTTCAACCACCATGATTCCTACTCCTCCGCTTCGCATCTGGGACCTCGACAACGGTGGCGGCAGCACCGACGTCTCCAGCAACTGGTCCATCACACCGGTCATCTCCCTGGAATCGGTGACCCTCTGCCAGGGGTTCGCGGGACGTTCGATCCGGCTGCCGGCCGTGTTGTCCGTTGCGCCCGACCCAAGTTCCTCAAGCCCCGTCGAACGATGGCGCTGGGCCGTGACCGCCGCGACGACGATCCTGGGCCTGGATGACAGCGATCAGCAGCGCCTGATGACCGGACCGCCCCCACCGGCCACCGGACACGTCACCATCAGTGCCGACGGACAGGAGATCCCCGCCGAGGTGCGTCGCATCGGGGCCGACGTCACCGTCACCATGTGCGTCGATGTCGGCGTGGACGTGGCGATCCTCAGCGTCGGATCGGTCGAGGGACTCGCCCTGGCCGACCGTACGGATCGCTGGTGGCCCGAGGTCCTCCGGCAACGGGGAGACCTGCGGGACCTCCCGGACCCCTACCGACGGTGACCGACCCACCACCTACCGCGGCCACTGAGCGGCGACCACCTCGGCCAACCGCCGCCGGGTCTCCTCGTCGACGAATGCGGCTCCGACGGCGATGTCGACGGTCCGCCGGATGTCGGCCAGCGTCCACCCGAAGGTCTCCACCAGCCGCGTGTACTCCCGCGACAGGCAGGTGCGGCTCATCAGCCGGTTGTCGCATGAGATCGTCACCGAGAAGCCGAGCCGGTGCAGGACGTCCACCGGGTGCTCGGCCAGGGTCGCTGCCACCCCGGTCTGCAGGTTCGACGTCGGGCAGACCTCCAGCGGAATCCGCAGTTCACGGATCTCGGAGGCGATGTCGCCGAGGATCGGGGTCTCCCCGGTGAGGTCGATGTCCTCCACGATCCGCACGCCGTGTCCGATCCGGTCAGCGTGGCACACGTCGACGGCCTCGGCGACCGAATCCGGGCCGACCGCCTCACCGGCGTGGATGGTGTACGGCACGCCGGCCCGCTCGAGGGCCCGGAAGGCCTCCAGATGACGGGTCGGCGGGAAGCCGACCTCGGGCCCGGCGATGTCGAAGCCCGCGACCAGGTCGCCGTCGTGGCGGATCGTCAGGTCGGCGATCTCGGTCCACCGATCGGCCTGGCGCATCGCCGTGAGCAACTGGCGGACGATGATCGGGTGGCCCTCCCGCTGGGCGGCGGTCATCCCCGACTCCAGCCCTTCGCCGACGGCCTCGACCGCCCGGTCGAGGGTGAGTCCCGCCCCCAGGTGCTGTTCGGGTGCCCAGCGGGCCTCCGCGTAGACAACGCCGTCGTCGGCCTGGTCGAGGACGAACTCGTGGGCGACCCGGCGCAACGCGTCGGCGGTCTGCATCACCGCCACCGTGTGCTCGAAGGTCTCCAGATAGCGGGCCAGCGATCCGGAGTCGGCGGCCGCGAAGAACCAGTCCGCCAGCGCCCCGGGGGTGTCGGCGGGCAGCGCATGCCCGACCTGCCGGGCCAGCTCCAGCAGCGTCCGCGGCCGCAGCCCGCCGTCGAGGTGGTCGTGCAGGGCGACCTTCGGCAACGCCCGCAGCGTCGCGGGCAGGTTCTCGTTCATCGGTGGTCCTTCCCGGACGCGACACGGTCCAGATCGGCCGGCCCGAAGGCCTGCGGCAGCACCTCGCGCATCGTGAGCAGCCCCTCCGGGGTGTCCACCAGCAGGTCGGGGCCGCCGTGTTCGTACAGCAGCTGCCGGCACCGCCCGCACGGCATCAGCGGCCCTCCGGTGGCGTCGACGCAGGCGAAGGCGACCAGATGCCCGCCGCCGGTCAGCGCCAGTTGGGAGATCAGCCCGCACTCGGCGCACAGGGTCACCCCGTACGAGGCGTTCTCCACGTTGCAGCCGGTGACGATCCGCCCGTCGTCGACCAACGCGGCCGCGCCGACCGGGAAGTGCGAGTACGGGATGTACGCGTGGGTCGACGCCTCCCGGGCTGCCGCGCGCAGGGTCTCCCAGTCGATCCCGGGTCCCCCCGGGCCCGAGGCAGTTCCGGTCATGCCGGCTCCGGTCCGGGGTGCGGGGTGGCGGCGAGCCGGCTGAGCACCCGCACGCCCACGTCGATGCACTCCTCGTCGACGTCGAAGGCCGGGTGATGGATGTCGGGCCAGTCCCTTTCGGCAACGCCGCGGGGGCGTACGCCCAGCCGGGCCAGCGCCCCGGGCACCTCCTGGAGGATCCAGGCGAAGTCCTCCCCGCCCAGCGACTGGCCGGTGCGGGCCACCGCGTCGGCGCCGAGCTGGCGTTCGATCGCGTCGACCAGGCGGGCCACCGCACGGGTGGCGTTCATCGTCGGCGGGATACCGGGGCCGACGTCGAGGTCGATGCTCACCCCGAACGGCGCGACGATCTCGTTCAGCAGGCCCGGCAGCATCTCGACCGCGGTCCGCCAGCCGGGCACGTCGAGGATGCGCAGCGTGCCGCCGAGGGATCCGGTACGCGGGATGGCGTTCTCCACCGTGCCGGCGCGGACCCGGCCCCAGATCAGCGAGGCGCCGCTGCGCGGGTCGATCCGCCGCGACAGCACGAACGGGGTCTGGGTGACCAGCGCGCCGAGCGCCCCGACCACGTCGGCGGTGAGGTGCGGGCGGGAGGTGTGCCCGCCGGGACCGCGCAGGTTGACCTTCACCATCACCGCCGCCGAGGTGATCGCCCCGCGCTTGACGGCGATCTGGCCGACGGTGGTGCGCGGGTCGCAGTGCAGGGCGTACGCCTCGGCGACCCCGCTCAGCCCGCCGGCCCTGATGACGTCGGGGGCACCGCTGGGGCTGGATTCCTCGGCGGGCTGGAAGATCAGCCGGACCCCCGTGCGCAGCAGCCCGTGGGCGCGCAGCGAGGACAGCACATGGGCGGCACCGAGCACCACGGAGGTGTGCACGTCATGGCCACAGGCGTGGGTGATGCCCTCGTTCTTGGAGGCGTAGACGACGTCCTTGGCATCGACCAGCGGCAGCGCGTCGAGGTCGGCGCGCAGCGCGATGAGACCGGAGTCTCCCGGATGGTCGGGGCCGATGATGTCGCAGGTCAGGCCGGTGCCGATCGGGAGGATGTGCGGTTCCAGTCCGAGATCGGTGAGGACATCGGCGACCCGTTGGGTGGTCCGCCGCTCGGCGTGGCCGAGCTCGGGGTGGGCATGCACGTCGCGGCGGAAGGCGACGAGCCGGTCGTGCAGCGCCGTGCTCTCCTCGTCGATCAACCGGCCGAGTTCGGCATCGGGAGCGAGGGGATCGGTCGTGAGCGCCATTGCCCCAGACTATCGCGGACCGGGTGGTGGCAGCGCCGCGACCGCCCACCCAGGGAGGCCCGTGGGGCCCGGAGAACCGGACCCCACGGAACCGACCGGATCGGGGCGCGAGACGTCAGGCGGCGTCCGAGGGGGTGTAGGTGCCCCAGACCTCGCGCAGTGCGTCGCAGACCTCGCCGACGGTGGCCTTGGCGGCCAGCGCCTCCTTCATCGGAAGCAGTACGTTGTCGGTGCCCTCCGCGGCGGCCTTGATCTTGTCCAGCGCGGTCTTCACGGCCGCGTTGTCACGACGCGACCGCAGGTCGGCCAGCCGGGCCGCCTGCTGCTCGCCGATCGTCGGGTCCACCCGCAGCGGCTCGTAGTGCTCCTCCTCGTCGACGGTGAACTTGTTCACCCCGACCTGGACACGATCCCCGGAGTCGATCCCCTGGGTGTACGCGTATGCGGAGTCCTCGATCTCGCCCTTCTGGAAGCCCTGCTCGATCGCCTTCACCGAACCGCCCAGATCGTCGATCTGGCCGATCAGCTTGAGGATCTCGGCCTCCAGATCGTCGGTCAGCGACTCGATGACGTACGACCCGGCGAAGGGGTCGACGGTCTTGGTGATGTCGGACTCGTAGGCGATGACCTGCTGGGTGCGCAGCGCCAACCGGGCGGCCTTCTCGGTCGGCAGGGCGATCGCCTCGTCGAAGGAGTTGGTGTGCAGCGACTGGGTGCCGCCCAGGGTCGCGGCGAGCGCCTGGATGGTGACGCGGGCCAGGTTGACCTCGGGCTGCTGGGCGGTCAGCTGGACCCCGGCGGTCTGGGTGTGGAAGCGCAGCATCCGCGACTTCGGCTTCTCGGCGCCGAAGCGGTCCTTCATGATGTGGGCCCAGACCCGGCGGGCCGCGCGGAACTTCGCGATCTCCTCCAGGAGGGTCGTCCGGGCGACGAAGAAGAACGACAGCCGCGGGGCGAAGTCGTCCACGTGCAGCCCGGCCTTCAGCGCGGCCTCGACGTAGGCGATGCCGTCGGCCAGGGTGAAGGCCACCTCCTGCGCCGGTGTCGCGCCCGCCTCCGCCATGTGGTAGCCCGAGATGGAGATGGTGTTCCACTTCGGGATCGTGTCATGGCAGTAGGAGAAGATGTCGGACACCAGCCGCAGCGACGGGGCCGGGGGGAAGATGTACGTGCCGCGGGCGATGTACTCCTTGAGCACATCGTTCTGGATCGTGCCGGTCAGCTTGTCGGCGGTGGTGCCCTGCTCCTCCGCGACGAGCTGGTAGAGCAGCAGCAGCACGGCCGCCGGGGCGTTGATCGTCATCGAGGTCGACACGTGGCCCAGGTCGATCCCGTCGAAGAGCACCTTCATGTCCTCGATCGAGTCGATCGCCACACCGACCTTGCCGACCTCACCCTTGGCGATCGGGGCATCGGAGTCGTAACCCATCTGGGTCGGCAGGTCGAAGGCCACCGACAGGCCGCGGGCGCCGTTGGCGATCAGGTCCTTGTAGCGCTCGTTGGATTCCTTCGCGTTGCCGAAGCCCGCGTACTGCCGCATCGTCCACGGCCGCGCCGTGTACATCGTCGGGTACACCCCGCGCGTGTAGGGGAAGTCCCCAGGGTTGCCCAGCTTCGTCGCCGGATCGAATCCGTCCAGCGCATCGGCCGAGTACACAGCCTTGAAGGGAGTCCCCGATTCGGTCTCACCATTTCCACTCATGGGGCCGAGCCTACCGGGGCGGCGCACGCCACGTCCGGGGGCTCCCCCCGTTCTCCGCGGCGCCGATCGGGAGTCAGCCGACCTGCCGGACGAGCGCCTCGGCCGCTGCGACGATCGCCTCCGTCTCGGCCTGCCAGTCCGGCTCCTGGCTGCGGTGCGGGCCGGTGGCCAGGGAGATCGCGACCCCGGCGGCGCGCAGGCGCAGTTCGGTGGGGTCGACCCGGTGGTCGAACACCGGGGTCCATGCCTCCAGCAGGTCCTGCAGGTGGGCTGCCTGCGCCGGATTCATCCGCTGGATGGTCGACAGGTGCGCCAGCAGGCAGCCGAGGTCGTCGGCCCGCCGGCCGGGCCCGATCCCGTCGATGTCCAGCACGCCGCAGACCCGGCCGGCCCGCACGTGGACCTGGCCCTCGTGGAAGTCACCGTGGGTGGCCTCCTCGCCCGGCGGCAGTCCGGCTAGTCCCTGGCTGACCTGGTCGGCGAGCCAACTCAGCCGCCCCTCCAGGACCGGCATCGCCCGGGCCACCAGCCCGACGTAGTAGTGCACCGACTCCGTCCACGGCACCCGCCGCGGCAGCCGGGCGACCACCGGCGGGAAAGCGTCCAGCGCCCCGATGAGGTCCTCGGCGCTGCACGGGGTCCGCTCGGCGAACAGCGCCGTGGTCAGCGGCCGGCCCGGCAAGGCCTCCAGCACGACCACGGCATCGGGGGTCAGCGCGAGCACCTCGGGCGCCGGCACCCCGGCGCCGCGCAGCAGCCGGTGCCGGTCGACGGTCTGGGCGGCATCCTCCGGGGTCTGCACCTTCAGATAGAAGCGGCGCAACTCCGGCCCGGAGCGTACGTCGGCGCGCAACACGGCCCGCTGCCGGGGCCGGTAGCCGACCACGTCGAGGCGGATGTCGGCCGGCTCCACCATCGGCCGGCGCCCGCCGAGCGCGCCGCCGGTCGGCACCCACAGCCCGTGGTCGTTGATCAGGGCGGCCACGCCCTCGGCGTACGCGGCGGTGGCCAGCCCGGGCAGGGCGGGATCGGCCGGGTAGATCCACACCATCACCTCGTTGCCGTGGCCGTCCCGGTAGACCCGCGCGGACTCCCGCTCGTGCGGGTCCGGGCCCCCGACCCGTACGGTCAACCCGATGACCTCGCCGGCCTGCCCCCAGGACCAGCCGACCTCGGCCCGGTAGGTCGCGGTGGTCGACCGGTTCGGCTGGTGGTCGACGTGGTCCATCCGCCACCCGAGCAGCGTCCCGCCGGCGTCGCGGATCGCGGCGGCGAGCACCTCCCCGACGCCCGGCGAGGTGAGCAGCCGGGCCCCGTCGGGGTCATCCGTCGTCATCGGTCCCCCCGGCGGGGGGTTCGGCGGGCTGGGGTCGGTCCTCGCCGAGCGCGGACTTCTCCACCGTCGGGGGCCGCCCCTCGGGCGCGCGCTCCTCCACCGTCGCCCCCTCGGGCACCCCGCCGGGGCCGGCCCGCCGGATCAGCAGCCGGGCCGCCCGCCGCCCGTCCATCTCGACGACCTCGACCACCACGTGGCGGGTCACCGACGCGTCGTCGACGCCGGCCAGGTCGGCCTCGCAGGTGTCCCCGACGCGCGGGATCTCGCCGATCTCGGCCATGAACCAGCCGGCCACCGTGTCGTACGGCCCCTCGGGCAGCCTCATCCCGGTCTCGTCGGCGAAGTCCTCCAGCGAGGTCAGCCCATCCACCTCGCGGGTGTCGGGCGCGTGCGGGGTCTCCTCCTCGACGATGTCGTACTCGTCGGTGATGTCACCGATGAGCTCCTCGACCAGGTCCTCCAACGTGACGATGCCCGCCGTGCCTCCGTACTCGTCGCGGACGATGGCCATGTGGCAGGCCCGCCGGCGCATCTCGGCCAGCGCCCACAGCACGTTCACCGTCTGCGGGAAGCTGACGATCGGCCGCACCAGTTCTTCCACCGGGGTGGCGCGCTGCGCCCAGTGCGGGTCGAAGAGGTCACGTACGTGGACGAACCCCAGCACGTCGTCGGCGGACCGCCCGATCACCGGGTAGCGCGAGTGCGGGGCCCCGCTGAGGTCGCGGACCGCCTGGTAGACGGCGGTGTCGCCGGGCAGGAAGTCCACTTCGGTCCGCGGGATCATCACCTCACGAAGGGTGCGGTCGCCGGCCTCGAAGACGTCGTCGACGATCCGCCGTTCCTCCTCACCCAGGGTCGCCGAGTCGGAGACCATCGAGCGGATCTCCTCGTCGGTGACGGTCTCCCGGTTGGCCTCGGGCCGCCCGCCGAGCAGCCGGACCACCGCATTGGTGGAGACCTCCAGCAGCCAGATCACCGGGGTGGCCGCCCGGGCGATCCCGTCCACGGCCGGCCCCAGCGCCATCGCGAAGGCCTCCGAGCGCTGCATCGCCAGCCGCTTGGCGCTCAGCTCGCCGAGCACGATCGACAGATAGGAGATGAGGATCGTCACGACGACCAGCGCCAGGGTCGAGGCGAGCGCGCTCGGCAGCCCCCAGCCGGCCAGCACCGGACTCAGCCGTTGGGCGATGGTCGCGCCGCCGAAGGCCGACGACAGGAAGCCGAACAGGGTGACGCCGATCTGGACCGCCGACAGGAAACGTTGCGGATCCGCGGCGAGTTCGGCGACCCGGCGGCCGCGCTTGCCGCGGGTGCGCAGCTGCTTGATCTGGCCCTCCCGCAGCGACACCAGCGCCATCTCGGCCGCCGAGAAGAAGCCCCCGCACAGCGTGAAGAAGATGACCAGGAGGATGTCCCCGGCGAGTGACCCCATCAGCCCGCCCGTCGGGAGACCGCACGCGCCGGACGGACGACCGTATGCCCCGAGAGGCTGACGGGTCTATGGTCTGCGTTCACGTGGTCAGGATAGCCAGCCTTGGGTGATGTGGTGGGATGGTGGCGTGCCCGTCCCTCCCCACGCTCCCGACCCGCCGCGCCTCGGCACCCGTACGATCGGGCGTCGTACGTTCGACTTCGACCGCCGGGCGGCGGTGATGGCCGTGGTCAACCGCACTCCGGACTCCTTCTGGGATCGGGGACGGACGTTCGCCCTGTCGGCCGCCGTCGATGCCGCCGTGGCGGCGGCCGACGCCGGCGCCGACTGGGTGGACGTCGGCGGGGTGCCGTTCTCCCCCGACACCCCCGACGTCGGCGTCGCCGAGGAGGCCGACCGGGTCGTCCCGGTCGTCGCGGCGATCGCCCAGGCGCGCGACGTCGTCATCTCCGTCGACACGACCCGGGTGGAGGTGGCCGAGCGGGCGATCGCGGCCGGCGCCGCGGTGATCAACGACACCTCCGGGCTGGCCGATCCGGCGCTGGCCGAGCTCGCCGCCGGCACCGGGGCCACCCTGGTGATCACGCACAGCCTCGCCGCCCCGCACGCCCGCCATCCGCATCCGCACTATGACGACGTGGTCGGCGAGGTGATCACCTTCCTCACCGACCGACTCGCCCAGGCCCGCGCCCTGGGCGTACGCGACGACCAGATCGTCCTCGACCCGGGCCACGACCTGAACAAGACGACCCGGCACACCCTGGAGCTGACCCGCCGGTTCGGCGAGATCGCTGCTCTGGGGTTCCCCACCCTGGCGGCGGTGTCCAACAAGGACTTCATCGGCGAGGCGCTCGGCCGGCCCCGGGAGGGACGGCTGGTCGGCACGATCGTCGCCGCGACGTGGTGCATCGAGCAGGGGGCCAGGGTGATCCGGATGCACGACACCACCGCGGCGGTCGACGTCGTCCGGATGTGTGCCGCGATCGCCGGCACCCGCGAGCCGGCGTACGAACGGCACAATCTGTGAGCTGGGCTAGCCTGACCCGGTGAGTTCAGGGCAGACGATCGACAATCACGGAGCGGCCGACCAGTGGGTGGTGACCCTCACCTGTGAGGACCGCCCCGGCATCGTGCACGCCGTGACCGGCGCGGTGGTCCGCGCCGCGGGGAACATCACCGAGCTCAAGCAGTTCTCCAGCACCGACACCGGACGGTTCTTCATCCGGCTGCAGTTCACCTCCGAGCGGTCCCGGGACCTGATCGTGGCGGAACTGACCCGGGTCGGCGCCGACCTGGCCGCCGAGTGGCACCTCGACGTGGTCGGCCGACCGGTTCGTACGCTCATCCTGGCGTCGAAGGCCGCGCACTGCTTGATCGACCTGCTCTTCCGCCAGCACGCCGGCCAGTTGCCGATCGAGATCCCGCGGGTGATGTCCAACCACGACAACCTGCGCGGAATCACCGAGTTCTACCGGGTGCCGTTCGAATCCCACGTCGTGCTGCCCGACACGAAGGCCGATTTCGAGGCCCGGGTGCGCGAGGTGGTGCGGACCGAGAACATCGAGCTGGTGGTGCTGGCTCGCTACATGCAGATCCTGTCCCCCGACCTGTGCGAGTTCCTGCGCGGGCGGGCGATCAACATCCACCACTCCTTCCTGCCGGGGTTCAAGGGGGCCAATCCCTATCGCCAGGCGCATGCCCGCGGGGTGAAGCTGATCGGGGCGACCTCGCACTTCGTCACGGCCGACCTGGACGAGGGGCCGATCATCGAGCAGAACGTCGTCCGGGTGGACCACTCCTCCTCGCCGCGGCAGCTGATGTCCATCGGACAGGACAACGAGTCGCGGACCCTCTCCCAGGCCGTGCGGCTGTTCAGTGAGCACCGGGTGCTGATGGACGGGATCCGTACGATCGTCTTCCAGTAGGGAGTCGGGGCCCGGAGGGAGCGGTCGGGGGAGATCGTCCTCGCTCCTGGATGTCCTCGCCCGTCCCCCGCTCCCTGTGCGTTCGAGGCCAACCGAGGTGACAGCTCCGGAGAAGCCGTCCTACGCTTGGTCTGACCATTAGTACTACCGCTGACGTACTGCTCCGGAACGGAGCGGGCCCGCCGCCGGCACGGCATCCGCGGATGCTAGCGTCGAACGTGTCCGGCCCTGCCCTCCGGAGTACGCCACGCCAATGTCAAGGGAGAACACCGTGTCCCAAGCCCCCGTCAAGGTCGCCGTCACCGGCGGCGCCGGCCACATCGCCTACAGCCTCCTGTTCCGGATCATCGGGGGGCAGTTGCTCGGCCCGGATACTCCTGTCGTGCTGAGCCTGCTCGAGATCACCCCCGCCCTCAAGGCCCTCGAGGGCGTCGCCATGGAGATCGACGACTGTGCATCGCCCCTCGTGGCCGGCATCGAGATGAGCGACGACCCCAACGTTGCCTTCGACGGTGCGAACATCGCCCTGCTCGTCGGGGCGCGCCCCCGCGGCAAGGGCATGAACCGGTCCGACCTGCTGGCGGCCAACGGTGCGATCTTCGCCCCCCAGGGCAAGGCCCTCAACGAGCACGCCGCGGACGACATCCGGGTCCTGGTGACCGGCAACCCGGCCAACACCAACGCGTTGATCGCCCGCACCCACGCATCCGATATCCCGGCCTCCCGGTTCAGCTCCCTGATGCGGCTCGACCACAACCGCGCCAAGTCCCAGCTGTCGAAGAAGACCGGCGCCCCCGTCGGCGACATCAAGAAGGTCACCGTGTGGGGCAACCACTCCGACACCCAGTACCCCGACATCACCCACACCACCATCGGCGGTCGCCCGGCCGCCGAGGTCCTCAACGATGACGAGTGGCTGGCGACGACGTTCATCCCGACCGTCGCCAAGCGCGGCGGCGCCATCATCGAGGCCCGCGGCGCATCCTCGGCGACCTCCGCAGCCAACGCCACGGTCGAGCACATGCACGACCTGCTGCTCGGCACCCCCGAGGACGACTGGGTCACCATGGGCGTGACCTCCGACGGGTCGTACGGCGTCCCGGAGGGCCTGATGTTCGGCTTCCCGGTCACCACCGCCAACGGCGAGTGGGAGATCGTCCAGGGTCTGGAGTTCTCCGAGTTCGGCAAGCAGAAGCTCGCCGCCACCGTGGACGAGCTGCAGCACGAGCGTGCCGCCGTTCGTGATCTCGGCCTGATCGCCTGATCCCGATCGGTCCATCGATGTCGAAGGGGCGGCCCTCAGTGGGTCCGCCCCTTCGTCCGTTGCCCTGCGGGTCCGGGACCGGCGATCGCTACAGCCGCGACAGCACCATCAGGATGATGCCGGCGCCGACCACCCCCATGAGCACGACATCGGCGACCCGGCCACGCACCCGCAGCAGGCCCACCTCTGAGCCGGGACGGACGGCCCGGATGACCCCGCCGACGATCATCCCCGCCCCGATGATCACCGATCCCACCTGCCAGTGCCCGGCCCCGATGACGGCCACTCCGGCCGCCGTCAGCACGAGCACCAACCCCAGCCAGGTCAGTCGCAGGGAGGGATCGGCGCGAAGTCGTTCCACCCCGTGGGTGGCGGGGACGGCGTGGCGCGGCGGTTCGACCATCAGCCCACGAGGCTCTCGGCGCGCTCGACGACGTTGACCAGCAGCATCGCCCGGGTCATCAGGCCGACACCGCCGGGCGTCGGCGCCACCTTCGAGGCGACCTCCCAGACCGACGGATCGAGGTCCCCGACGAGCCCGTGATCCGTACGGGACATCCCGACGTCGACCAGCACTGCCCCGGGCCGGACCATGTCGGCGGTGATCAGACCGGGCCGGCCCGCCGCGGCCACCACGACGTCGGCGTCACGGGTGTGGGCGGCCAGGTTCCGGGTTCCGGTGTGGCAGAGGGTGACGGTCGCGTTCTCGCTGCGCCGGGTGAGCAAGAGGCCGAGCGGGCGGCCGACGGTGGTTCCGCGGCCCACGATGCAGATGTCTGCTCCCGCGATCTCCACCTCGTTGCGGCGCAGCAGATCCACGATCCCCCGCGGCGTACACGGCAGCGGAGCGGGCACGCCGAGGACGAGCCGACCGAGGTTGGTCGGGTGCAACCCGTCGGCGTCCTTCGACGGTTCGATCTGCTCCAGCGCCCAGTTGTCGTCCAGGTGCGGCGGCAGCGGGAGCTGGACGATGTAGCCGGTGCAGTGCGGGTCCTCGTTGAGCCGGGCGATCTCCTCGGCGAGCCGTTGCCGGGAGGTGTCGGCGGGCAGATCCACCCGGATGGACGCCAGGCCGACCTCGGCGCAGTCGCGGTGCTTGCCGCGGACGTACGCGTGGCTGCCCGGATCGTCGCCGACCAGCACGGTGCCCAGGCCGGGGGTGATGCCGCGCTCCTTCAGCGCGGCGACCCGGACCTTGAGGTCGTCCTTGATCGCGGCGGCGGCGATCCTGCCGTCCATCTTCGATGCGCCCATACTGCTCCTCACGTGACTCCTGCCGGGCCCGATCGTACGGCCCTGAGCCACACATTGCACCACACGGCCGCGATGGTGTCGTCAGCGCCCGGCCCCCGCCGGCATCACAGCGCAACCTCCTCGGCCGGGTGAGCAACCGCGGGGGCGCCCACCGCAGCCGGGGCGGCGGCGCCCACGAGGAGTTGCCAGGCCCGATGGTCGAGGTCGCCGGGGTCGAGGGCCGGGGCGCTCGTGTGCATGATCTTGGGGTGGAACGGGCGCACGGTCTGCTCATGTTCGCCGACGAGTTCCTCGTGCAGTTTCTCGCCATCCCGCAGACCGGTGAACACGATCTCCACGTCCTTGCCGGACATCGCGATCATCCGGCGGGCGATGTCCAGAATCCTCACCTGCTCGCCCATGTCGAGGATGAGCACCTCGCCGGCCGCACCGATGCCTCCCGCCTGCAACACCAACTGGCATGCCTCCGGGATCGTCATGAAATACCTCGTGACGTCGGGGTGGGTCACCGTGACGGGTCCCCCCGCCCGGATCAGCCGGGTGAAGAGCGGCAGCACGGACCCGCGGGAGCCGATGACGTTGCCGAACCGCACCGACATGTACCGGCCACCGCCGGCCTCGGCCATCCCCGACGCCAGGCGCTCGGCCAGCCGCTTGGAGTGCCCGAGCACGCAGCACGCGTTGGCGGCCTTGTCCGTGGAGATGTTGACGAAGGTCCCCACACCGACCGATCGGGCGGCCTCCAGCACATTGAGGGTGCCCAGGACGTTCGTCTTCCAGGCCTCTTCGGGGTAGCGCTCGAGCATCGGCAGATGTTTCAACGCCGCGGCGTGGAACACCACCTGCGGACGGCGCTGCGCGAACACCTCCCGCAGGCGGTCGGGGTCACGGATGTCGGCCAGGACGACATCGGGCGTGTCCAGCAGGCCGTTCCCGTCCACCCGCAACTGCACCTGCTGCAGGGCGGTCTCGTCACGATCGAGCATGATCAGCTCGGCCGGGCCCAGCCGGGCGATCTGCGCGCACAACTCCGATCCGATCGAACCTCCCGCCCCGGTGACCAGGACCCGCTGTCCGGCGAGATATCCCGCCACCGACTCCACCTGGAGGTCGACCACCTGGCGCCCCAGGAGGTCCTCGATCGACAGGTCCCGCAGGTCCGTGCCTGCCTTCGGGGCGGACAGCACCTCGCTGACCGTGGGCATCACCTTGACCCCGATGCCCGCCCGGTCCGCCGCCTCGTCGACCCGACGCACCAAGGCGGCGTCGGACCGGCCGATGGCCACCACGGCCTGCGCACCCGTCCGGTCGGCCACCTCGGGGAGGTCCTGCAGCGTCCCGCACACCTTGACGTTGCGGCACTGGGCATTCCGCCGGCGCGGGTCGTCATCCAGCATCGCGACCGGTCGATACGCCGACGCCGGATCCGTGACCATGTGGTGGATCAGGTTGGTCCCGACCGCGCCGGCCCCGAAGACGATCACCGGAACCGCATCCCGGCCCGGACGCCGACGGTGGTCCGCAGTCTGCCGATGCAGGTAACGGACGCTGAACATCAGCACCAACGCGATCGGCGCCGCGATCAGCGTCGAACTACGCGGCACCCCCAGGCGCGGTCCCCAGATCCCGACGACGGCTCCGAAGACCAAGCCACCCGTCAGCACGGCCATCGCCAGGGCCCGCACTTCCTCGAAGGAGCCCGGCGTGAATCGGTTCCGATAGAGCTCGAGCGCCCGGCCGACACCGAATTGGACCACCACGACCAGGGCCGCGAGGACGACCATCGACCCGGCCTCGATCTGCCCGACGTCGAGATCGAACCGCAGCGCCTGGGCGGTCCACACCGCAACGACCCACGCCACGACATCCCAGCCGTACAGCCACGGCCTCCACGCGAGGCGCGGCGTCGCCGCCACGTCCGTGATGTGGCGTGTCTTCTCCCGGATCTGCTTCATCTCTGCTCCCCCAACAGATGCGACGCAGCTTCAGGCTGTCACGCTAGCAACAAACGACGGCGGCCGGTGCGGATTCGTATCGAAGCCGAGACGGTACCGGGTCACGGCCGGCCGACCCTCCGTGCCGAGCAGTCCTAGTGGAAGAAGTGCCGCGTGTGGGTGAGATACATCGTCACCCCCGCGGCCCGGGCCGCCTCGATCACCTGCTCGTCCCGGATCGACCCGCCGGGCTGGACGACGGCCCGCACCCCGGCGTCGAGGAGCACCTGGAGCCCGTCCGGGAAGGGGAAGAAGGCGTCCGATGCGGCGTACGACCCCGTCGCCCGCTCCGCGCCGGCCCGCGTGACGGCCAGCCTGGCCGAGTCGACCCGGTTGACCTGGCCCATCCCGACGCCGACCGAGGCGCCGTCGCGGGCCAGCAGGATCGCGTTGGACTTGACCGTACGGCAGGCTCGCCACGCGAAGGCGAGGTCCGCCAGCCCCGCCTCGTCGAGCGCGTCGCCGGAGACCAGTTGCCAGGCCGCCGGGTCGTCGCCGGGGGCCTGCAGGAGGTCGCGCTCCTGGACGAGCAGGCCGCCGTCGATCATCCGGAACTCGGTGCCCCCGCGGACCATCGGCTCCGCGGTGAGCAGCCGGATGTTCTTCTTCGCCGACAGGATCTCCAGGGCCCCGTCGTCGAAGCCCGGGGCCATCACGACCTCGGTGAAGATGTCCTTGACCTGCTCGGCCATCGCCGGGCTGACCGGCCGGTTGGTGGCGATCACGCCGCCGTACGCGGACAGCGGGTCGCAGGCGTGGGCCTTGCGATGGGCCTCGGCGATGTCGGAGCCGATGGCGATCCCGCACGGGTTGGAATGCTTGATGATCGCCACGCACGGCTCGGTGAAGTCGTACGCCGCCCGGCGCGCCGAGTCGATGTCGACGTAGTTGTTGTACGACATCTCCTTGCCGTGGTGCTGCACGGCGTCGGCGACCCCGCCCGACCCGGTGCGGTAGAGCGCGGCCGCCTGGTGCGGGTTCTCCCCGTACCGCAGGTACGCCGACCGCTCGTACGTGTGCCCCAGCCAGCCCGGGAACCGGCGGTCCTCACCGGCCACCT
>Ga0334887_1002243_pt1 | contig 22104 bp, 18 predicted proteins | sample GraSluR1_MG_10_FD_207217 | JGI IMG/M metagenome (GOLD analysis project Ga0334887, IMG submission 207217) | Sludge microbial communities from methane-producing bioreactor in Wageningen University, Netherlands - Granular Sludge_18_07-R1 | ecosystem: Engineered > Bioreactor > Anaerobic >...
AGATCATGGGGGTGCTGCCGGCGCACAGCATTGTGATCAATGCTACCGGTATGGGCAAGGATATCCCCGGCTCGCCGATCACGGATGCCGGGCTTTTTCCGGTGAAGGGGATTGCCTGGGAGTTTAATTACCGCGGTGAGCTGGATTTCATGCATCAGGCATTGAGGCAGGAAGGGGAACGCAATTTGCAGGTGGAAGACGGCTGGGTGTATTTCATCTATGGCTGGGCGACGGTGGTGGCGCAGGTACTGCATCATCCGCTGAGTGATGAATTAATTGGAAAATTGAGTGCGGCGGGGGAGGCAATTCGGGGATAGGTAAGTTTTCAGCTGTTTTTGTGCCTGCTCCTCTCAACCCCTCTTATCCCCCCTGTTTTGCAGTTTCATCGCAAAACAGGGGGGATATTTGGTAAAATCGTATGCGTAGTGATGACAAGCCGGGATCCGAGGAGCGGGTTTTTGGGCAGACTTGATCCATTTTGAACCGAACCCACTCAAGGGTGTTGTGTTTTTTCTCGTATATATTAATCGCAAAAGGTAAATAAGATGATCTTTGTAGACAATGAACAGGTGACGGACCCGCGGGTGAATCTGGCGCTGGAAGAATATTTACTGCGCCATCTGGATACCGAAGAAGATATATTGCTTTTTTATATTAATGAACCGTCGATTATTATTGGGCGCAACCAGAATACGCTGGAAGAGATTAACTATGAATATGTGTGCGAGCACGGGATCCATGTTGTGCGGCGCATGTCGGGAGGCGGGACGGTATATCATGATCTGGGAAATTTAAATTTCAGTTTCATCACAGAATATGCGCCCGGTAATTTTCGTAATTTCCGCAAGTTTACCAGGCCGGTGATTGAGGTGCTGCATGAACTGGGTGTGCCAGCAGAATTGAGCGGGCGTAACGACATTCTTGTGGAGGGGCGCAAAATTTCGGGTACCGCACAGTACAGCACCAGCAAGCGCATGTTCAGCCACGGGACGCTGTTGTTCAATGCCCAACTGGACAATGTATCTGCGGCGCTGAATGTGAAGATGAGCAAGATCATTTCCAAGGGGATCAAGTCGGTGCGCAGCCGGGTTGCGAATATCTCCGAGTTTATGACGGAACAAATGACCACGGAAGCGTTCCGCCAGCGGCTGTTAGAGGGCATCTTTGCGGGGGCGGCTTCCATCCCCCAGTATCACCTCACCGAAACAGATTGGGCAGGGGTGCATCAACTGGTTGAGGAACGTTATGACCGCTGGGAATGGAATTATGGCCGCTCGCCGGGATTCAATGTGCAGCGTACACAGCGGTTCCCGTTTGGCGAGATCGATGCACGCATTGATGTGCAACAGGGACGGATTGAAGGCGTCAAATTCTATGGTGACTTTCTGGGAAATGGCGATATGGCGGATATGGAAGCAGCTTTAACAGGCGTGCGCTATGATACCGAAGCGCTGGCCGCAGCGTTGGCTGGCATAGATGTGAATGATTATTTTGGCGGGATCACACTGGAAGAATTTGTGTGGTTTTTGCATGATAAATGCGATTAAATATGCGCATGGTTTAAATAATATGCATTGGCGATAAGGTTGTACTTATTATCGATGAAAAAATCGAAATTTCTTTTCGTCTCAAAAATCCTTCGCCCGGAACTGTTTCATGGCGATGTACTGCGCCCGCCTTTATTTGAAGGGTGGTATTTCAAGGTGGTTGATACAACAGGCCAGCATCGTTATGCTTTCATCCCCGGTATTTTTATTGGAAGATCTGATGAAGACAGCCACGCTTTCGTTCAGGTGCTGGATGGCGTTACCGGACAGGCAGCCTATCATCGTTATCCAGCAGCTGCATTTCAGGCTGCGCCGGATGAATTTGAGGTCTGTGTTGGAAATAATCGTTTCCGGCTGGATCATATTGAACTGGACATTGATACACCCCTTCAGACTGTAAGGGGGGACCTTTATTTTGACGCCCCCATTTCCTGGCCGGTCCGGCTGCTTTCGCCCGGCGTGATGGGCTGGTTTGCCTGGATGCCGCGGATGGAGTGTTATCATGGTGTGCTGGGTTTTGACCATGCGGTGCAGGGCAGCGTTGAAGTGGATGGTGAGGCGCATGATTTTTCTGGGGGACGTGGATATATCGAAAAGGATTGGGGGCATGCGTTTCCGCAGGCCTGGGTGTGGATGCAGACCAATCATTTTCAGCAGCGCCGGACTTGCCTGACGGCGTCGGTTGCTATCATTCCGTGGATGGGTGGGTCTTTTGCTGGTTTTATTGTCGGCCTCTGGCGGGATGGTCATCTGCACCGCTTTGCTACCTATACCCGCAGCCGTATCCTGGAACTGAAGGTTGGCGATCAGCATGTGCGCTGGGTGATGCGCAACCACACCCACCGTCTGGAGATCAACGCGACCCGTTCAGAGGGCGGTTTGCTGCTTGCTCCGACACCGCAGGGCATGGGGCGGCGGATCGCTGAAACCCTGAGTGCAGTGGCCGCGGTGCGGCTGGTGAATTTGGGAACGGGCGAGGTCGAATTTGAAGGTGTGGGTGAGTTCGCAGGTCTGGAGACGGTGGGAGATATGGAACGTTTACAGCAAATGGCCCTGGCGCGTTTATTTGGTTCTTGAGGAATGTGCGGTAGAAAATACAAGATCTAAGGAGCAAAATATGACTGGAGAAATCCATATCGATGGATTAAACCCCCGAGAAATGGCTGAGAAGGCTGAAACGATTGGTGTGGGAAAATCTACGCTCGCTTTCTCCCCTTTGTTAGCACTTTCTATCCTTGCAGGAGTTTTTATTGGGTTGGGGGCCATGTTTGCGACCACTGTTTATGCCGGCGCTTCAACCCTTCCGTATGGTGTGGCGCGATTGTTAATGGGATTGGCTTTTTGTTTGGGCCTGATTCTGGTTGTTATCGCTGGTGCTGAACTATTCACAGGTAATAATTTAATTGTTCTTGCCTGGGCAGATCGAAAAATTACGACAGCAGCTTTGATGCGCAATTGGGGTATTGCTTTCCTCGGCAATTTGATTGGGTCGGTGTTGCTTGCTGGTTTGGTCTTTTTAAGCGGCCAATATACTGCTGGAAGTGGCGCAGTAGGGAAAGTAGCACTCCAATTCGCAGTGAGTAAATGCAACCTGACGTTTGTTCATGCTTTAACGCTAGGGGTGTTGTGCAATATGTTGGTTTGTTTAGCCGTTTGGCTGACCTTTAGTGCCGGTTCTACCACTGATAAAATCCTGGCCATTCTGTTTCCGATCACCGCATTTGTTGCGGCAGGTTTTGAACATTCTGTTGCAAATATGTATTTCATTCCGTTCGGATTGTTGATTAAGGCTTTTGATCCGGCTTTTGTAATGGCGCATCAGGTGGATGTAAGCAGTCTGACCTGGCAATCTTTCTTGTTCAATAATTTATTGCCGGTAACGGTCGGAAATATGATTGGCGGAGCCGGCCTGGTGGGTTTGATGTACTGGTTTATTTATTTACGAAAGGGGAAGTAGCACAGGGGGATTTTCCCAGTATTTTCTGCCAACGGACAGTAACTCTTGCTAATGAAGGGCGGTACCAGAGGTTGATCGCTCCCCATCACGGGATGGGGAGCTGTTTTGTTGCAGGGTTTCTTAATTGATTTATCCGAATCCCAATCATTTCCTCAATTACGAACATATTCGTGACAAATTTCACAGGCAGTGGTATTATATGCATATATTCGGTTGTGCGGATATATGCAAAGGAAAGAGAATGGATAAACAAAAACTGGAACAAGAGATTAATGTGATACACGAGCGCATTTGTTCTGCTTTGGGAGACCCGAAGCGGATTTTGATTCTATATCTGCTGGCAGAGCAGGGGCATTGTGTGAATGAGATTTGTGAAGCACTGGATCTTCCCCAGTCCACCGTTTCGCGGCATTTGCGGGTGCTGCGGGAGCGCGGTCTGGTGCTTACAGAACGTCAGGGTACTTCGATCCATTATTCACTGGCAGATGAGCGCATTATTGCGGCTTTGGATTTGATGCGCGGGATTCTCGCTTCCCAATGGGAGGCGCAGGCTGACCTGGCGCAATCTTTAAATTTATTTGAGTAGGTTGCTTAATCCCCAAGGAGAGTATTGATGAAGGTAGTGATTGTTGGTGGTGTGGCTGGCGGCGCTTCGACAGCGGCCCGTGTGCGGAGAATGGATGAAAATGCGGAAATTGTGCTGCTGGAACGCGGTGCCTATATTTCCTTTGCAAATTGCGGGCTGCCTTACTATATTGGCGATGTGATTTCGGATCGCGACAAGCTGCTGGTGGTCACACCGGATGAATTTCATGCCATGTTCAATGTGGATACACGGGTGAACAATGAAGTGGTGAAGATCAATCGGGCAGAGAAAACCGTGACGGTGAAAAATGTGGTCAGCGGGGAAGCATACACCGAGGCGTATGACAAGCTGGTGCTTTCGCCTGGCGCATCGCCTGTCGTGCCGCCGGTGGCGGGCTGCGACCTGCCGGGTGTATTCTCGCTGCGCAATATCCCCGATATGGACAGGATCAAGGGCTTCATCAACGAAAAGAAGCCGGCACGTGCCGTGGTGGTGGGCGGCGGTTTCATCGGGTTGGAGCTTGCCGAAAACCTGCACCATCTGGGCATCCAGGTGACGGTAATCGAGATGATGAATCAGGTGATGGCCCCGCTGGATTATGAAATGGCGGCGATGGTGCATCAGCACTTGCAGTTCAAGCAGGTGCGCCTGGCACTGGGTGATGGGCTGAAGTCGATTGGGGAGAGGAATGAGGGATGGCTGCAGGTGACTTTGCAAAGCGACCGCAAGGTAGATGCCGAGATGGTGATCCTTTCGATTGGCGTGCGTCCGGAGAATCAGCTGGCAAGAGACGCCGGATTAGAACTGGGCCAGCGCGGAACGATTGTGACCAATGCGGCCATGCAGACTTCTGATCCTGATATTTACGCGATTGGTGATGCGGCGGAAGTTACCCAGCGCCAGACTGGCAAAGCGACCGCACTGCCCCTGGCGGGCCCGGCCAGCAAACAGGGACGGATTGTGGCGGATCACATCACCGGGCGTGACGTGGGATTCAGAGGGGTGCAGGGTACTTCTATCGTCAAGGTGTTTGAACTGACCGTGGCAACCACCGGGTTGAACGGTCGGCAACTGGAAGAGGAAGGCATCGCTTACAAGTCGGCGATCATCCACGCTGCCAACCATGCCGGCTATTATCCCGGCGCTTCCCCGATGGCTTTCAAACTGTTGTTTGCCCTGGATGGCAAGGTGCTCGGGGCGCAGGTAGTGGGGATTGAGGGGGTGGACAAGCGCGTGGATGTGATTGCCACGGCAATTCATGGGGAGATGACCGTCTTTGATCTGGAAGAGCTGGAGCTGGCCTATGCGCCCCCATTTGGTTCCTCCCGCGATCCGGTGAACATCATCGGCTTCGTGGCGGCCAATATGCTGCGCGGTGATGTGGCGTCAATCACCTGGGACGAGATCGGCAGCCTGGACCGGGAGAAGGATTTCATTCTGGATGTGCGCACCCCGGAAGAATTGATGTTAGGCATGCTCGACGGGGCGAAAAATATCTCCCTGGAACAGATTCGGAAGCGGATCAATGACATTCCCAAGAATCGGCGGGTGGTTGTCTACTGCCAGACCGGGCAGCGTTCCTATTTTGCGGCGTGCATTCTCAAACAGCATGGCTATCAGGCAGTCAACCTGAGCGGGGGATACAAGACCTATTCCCACGCCGTTGGCCGCCAGTCGAATTTCGATATCTTTGAGAATGTGTCGATTTCCAGCCGGGAAGAGATCCAGGAGATTCCCCCGCTGCAATATGTTTCGGGTGACGAATTTGCGATTGATGCCTGCGGCCTGCAATGCCCGGGGCCGATTCTTAAACTCTACAACAAGGTCAAGGAAGTCAAAGAAGGCGATGTGATCACGGTCACGGCCACCGATTTTGGCTTTACCAGTGATGTGAAAGCCTGGGCCGACCGCACCGGTAACAGGCTTATTTCGGTGGATCAGGATGGCGCCGTCATCACGGCCAAGATTCAGAAGGGCATGAAAAAAGAAGCAGCCCCGGCAGTTGGCACGGCGACCCAGGACAAGACGATGGTCATTTTCTCCGGTGACCTGGATAAAGCGCTGGCGGGTTTCATCATCGCCAATGGGGCGGCAGCCATGGGGCACAAGGTAACCATGTTCTTTACCTTCTGGGGCTTAAATATCCTGCGCCAGGATACCTATGTGCCAGTGAAAAAGAACCTGGTGGAGCGCATGTTTGGTTTGATGATGCCGCGCGGGGCGCAGAAACTGACCCTGTCACAGATGCACATGGCCGGTATGGGAACCGGCATGATTAAGGCGATCATGAAGAAAAAGAATGTGGACTCGCTGCCGGAGCTGATCCAGTCGGCCCAGGAAAATGGGGTGCGGCTGCTGGCCTGCCAGATGTCGATGGACTTGATGGGTATTCAGCATGAAGAATTGATTGCCGGGGTGGAGATTGCCGGTGTGGCGACCTTTATTGCCTCATCGGATGAATCGAATGCGACGTTGTTCATCTAGGTTGACTGAGATTTGAAGGAGAAGTCGAGGAAGCCCGCGCTTCCTCGACTTTTTGTATGCAGGTTTTCTCCTGCGGGAGAGGGAGTACAGCCGCCGAAAACGCAAACCTTAAAGTTCACATACGTGAATGCTGTCAGGTGGATGTGAGTGAATTTCCTTTAAAATCTTGACATCGGTTTGCGGATATGCTAAATTCATAAACGTGAGTATATACTCACGTTTATGAGTTTTTATGCAGGGATAGCAAAAGATATCATCGAAATTCGCAGGCTGAACAATTGAATCTGCTGCATATAGGGGGAGGCGGGGGGAAGGGCAGTGCATTGTTTCAGTTTGATAATAATTTATTTGGCATTTCAGGCAGGGCAGTGACCGGGCCGGTCATTCGATTATGACGAATTCTTGAGGATACGAATTGATGATTAACAAAATACTTGAATTGATTGTTCCTGATGCGGTTTGTTTAAACATGGACGCAAAAGATTCTGCTGAAGTGATCCGGACGCTGGGCGAAAAATTACTGGCTGCCGGGTATGTTAAAGAGAGTTTCGTTGCTGCCGCATTGTCCCGGGAAAGTGAGCTGCCGACCGGTTTGCCTTTAGGAGCAGCTTATAATGCTGCCATTCCCCACACAGATGCGGAGCATGTCCTTCATTCTGCATTGGCGGTTGCTACCTTGAAACATCCGGTTATCTTTCAGAATATGGTCGATCCTGACGCCGGGGTAGAAGTCCATCTGGTGATTTTGATGGCATTGGATCATCCGAAAGTACAGGTGGAAATGCTGCAGGAGGTTGCCCTTGTGCTGCAAGATTCGGCAACCATTGAAGGATTGGTTCAGGCTTCATCCATTGAGGAAGTGTTTGCTTCCTTGAAAGGTTGAAGCCTTTTTTGTTTCATGCCGTGCAGTTATTATTTTTAAAGTTGGGTCAAGGAGAAGAAGATGGGAAAACAAAAAACGATTTTGGTCGCATGCGGGACAGGGATTGCCACTTCCACGATGGCAGCCAAAGCGATTGAAAGCGCCATGGAAGAACGCGGGATTGATGTGATCATCCGGCAGTGCAAGACTGCGGAAATTATGGGTCGGTTGAATGGGGTTAACGTCCTGGTGACTACCACCTCTTTCTCCAGCGACATTGGCGTGCCGATCATCCGCACCCTGGCTTTTCTGACGGGGATTGGCAAAGAAGAAGCCATTGACCAGATCATTGCGGCTTTAGAGGCTTGCGACAAATAATTTTTTTGGGTAAGGAGTCCTTTTTAAATGAGTATGTCTGTAAAAGAAAAACAAATTCGGGAAGATATTTGTACGGTTTGCAGGTTGATGTATGACCGTGAATATATTGGCGGGCCAGCGGGCAATGTTTCGGTGCGTTTTGATGATGATCTGTATTTGATGACGCCGTCGATTCCCTTTAAACAGTTCCTTACCCCTGACCATATCATCTTTGTGAATGGCAAAGGGGAGAAGGCGGGTGAAGCCACTGAAGCGAATCGAAACCTGAAACCGACTTCTGAAACCAGTATGCACCTGGAAATCTATGCCCAGCGCCCGGATGTGAACAGCGTGGTACATGCGCATCCTTCTCATTGTGTGGCATTGACCACGGCCGGCATCCCGCTGCGCCCCCAGGTCTTAAATGAAGGGCTGTTGTTTGTGGGCTCCACCCCGACTGCCTCGTATGGTACCCCGACCACAACGGAATTGAGCGATGCGGTTTCGGATCTGGTGAAAACGCACGATGCTGTGCTGCTGCCTTATCACGGGGCCATCACCCTGGGTGCGGATATCTGGAAAGCTTATTCCCGCATGGAAGTGCTGGAACAGACGGCTTATATTCAGATTTTGGTGAATTCTTTGGGCGGTGAAGTCCCCCTGCCGAAAGACTCGCTTGAAAAATTGATTGCCCTGCGAAACAAAATGGGCATGGGCTTGAGCAGCGATTCTGAGCTGCTGGATTAGCAATTATCGATTTCCACAATGGAAGGAGGAGGTGCGCGGATACGATAGATGAAATATAAAGCCTGTAAATAATCTCGAATTTTTTCAGTTTTTCATATCACAAGGAGACAAGAAATGGACACGATTTTAAATTTCATCCCTGCTGTTTTTGATTGGGTGCAGAGTCTGGGTGCCACATTGATGATGCCTTTGATGATTTTCATCATTGCTTTGATTTTGGGCGCCAAGCCAGGTAAAGCCTTCCGGGCCTCTCTTACGATTGGTGCTGCTTTCATTGGTATCAACCTGGTGCTTAATCTGTTGACCGGCAGCTTGGGCGCCGCTGCCCAGGCCATGGTTGCCCGCACTGGCGTACAGCTGGATGTGGTGGATGTGGGTTGGCCGGCTGCTGCCGCAATTGCTTTCGGCGGCACAGTGGGTACCTGGATCATCCCCGTGGGGATCGCCGTAAATATTTTCATGCTGGCGATTAGAGCCACCAAGACCTTGAACGTCGATATCTGGAACTTCTGGCATTTCGCTTTCACCGGCGGCCTGGTATATGCTGCCACCAGCAATCTGGCGCTGTCCCTGGGTGTGGCTGCCTTGAACGCAGCGATCGTCCTCTTCCTGGCGGACTGGACTGCCCCTGCCATTCAGAAACTGTACAACTTGCCCGGCATTTCCATCCCGCATGGTTTCACCGCTGCCTATGTTCCGATTGCTATCCCGCTCAACTGGGTGATTGACCGTATTCCCGGCCTGAATAAAGTGGATGCCGATCCCGAAGCCATTCGCCGCCGCTTTGGTGTGATGGGTGAACCCCTGGTGATGGGTGCTATTCTGGGTGCTTTGGTTGGCTGTTTTGCCTGGTTAGGCGATGCCAGCGTTGGCAATTTGACTACCCAAATCCAGAAAATTTTGGTGCTGGCAATCGAAATGGCCGCAGTGATGATGCTCTTCCCCCGCATGGTTGCTATTTTGATGGAAGGCCTGATCCCGGTTTCCGAAGCTGCCCGCGAATTCATGCAGAAACGCTCCGGCGATCGCGAATTCTATATTGGTCTCGACTCTGCCGTTTTGGTCGGTCACCCCACCGCGATTGCCTTGGGCCTGATCCTGACCCCGATCACCATCGCACTGGCAATTGGTTTGAGCGCCCTGGGCGTCAACCGCATTCTGCCGTTTGCCGACCTGGCTGTGCTGCCTTTCGTTTTGGCGATGGCTGCTCCGGTTACCCGCGGTAACATTGTGCGTGGCGTGATCATCGGCACTTTTGTGATTGCGATTGGTTTGATGATTGGTACCGCGATGTGCGATCTGCACACTGCGGCTGCCATCGATGCCAACTTCGTCTTCCCCGAAGGCGCAAGCAGGATCTCCAGCATTTGTGATGGCACAAACCCGTTGACCTATCTGTTGGTCACCCTGACCGGAACTGGCCTCGGCTGGATTGGTTTGGCAGTTGGTGTGCTACTCCTGGCTGTGATCATTTTCTTCTATCAGAAGAACAATGTGGCCTGGGAAGCCATTGCTGGCGGCCCTCGCCCCGGCGATGAAGAATAATCGAAGCTAGATCGTTTGGTGCTCTGTAAGGGGTACCGTTACAGGACCGGAGCATGCCATCAAGGGCTGCTCCGGTCTCTCATCTTGAAGGAAGTATAATGGTTGCAGGATGATGCTCTCCTTCCTTTGGGGTTTGCGCCCTTGCGTATGGTTTATCTTGCGCAAAGCCGCCAGGCCGCAAAGAAATCTAATCGAAAGAAATTAACAGGTGGTGGATATGGTTCAAGGGTTGATCCGGGGAATGTTGGGGCCGGCATTCGCGCCTTTGCTGGACTGGATGCTGGAAAATCAATTGATTGTTGCGCTGGTTCTTGGAATAATTTTGGCATTTTATATTGCCGGGCGGGTGCAGCTGGCGAACATCCGCAAGCGTACGGAAGCAATGGTGCTGGAATTATCTGAGGGATTTATCAAGAGCAAACCGCATATCACCTCGCGCGGGTTGTTCAAAAAGATCTACCCCGTGTGGTCAAAACAGGTAGAGGGGTGGGCTAAATTTATACCGCACAAGCATGATCTGTGGCCGGTGCCAGTCAAGCCGGACACCGTGGCAGCGAAGATGGGCTTTGACCACCAGTGGATTGTGGATACATTGAAGGCGAACCATGTTGAACTGGATGAGTTCAGGGTAGTGAATGAAGCGGGGGACGAAAAGGAATCGACGGTCTGAGGTTTGTAGGCAAGGAAATAATTGTTCTTGCCAGGGCTGATGAGCAACATACAGGTTCGTCTTCAGCCGTTCCAGCGAGTACGGACTGACCACTGAAGTGGTCATTACAATGGTGATTGTTGATCGGGAGTTTTCTTTTGTCTGCTGTATAAAAAGACCGCATTTTATGGCAGTTTTTTCATTCATCACCCTGACGTTTGGCGATGTACTCCACGGCGGCCTGGGCGATCAACCCGGAACGCGTTTTACCGTGTTCGCTGGCATAGTGGTCCATCAGGATCAGTACCCGCTCTGGCAGGGTGATGTTCACCCGTCTGGTTTTGCCAGAGAGTTTGCTTAGGTCAACTTCCACAACGGCCCACAGGCCGCCTGCAAAATCTGGGTTGGCCTGATGTTCTTCCAAAGTTTTTTTGGGGGGGATGGTTTCGCCATCCAGCAGGAGACCTTCCACATGGCATTCAATCGCCTCGATTGTGAGGTGCAGAGCATCATCCAGCGAGTCACCCGCGCTGAAGCAGCCCGGCAGATCGGGCACAGTGACGCCGTAGGCGCTGGTTGGGTCTTTGTGGATGACAACAGGGTATCGCATGGGGGACTCACTTGGTATCCGGCCAAGGCAGACCAGCCTGGCGGTAGATGCTCCGCACCGTACCCGTCGGCAGGTCTCTCCCGGGATGAGGGACCGTCACGCGTCCGGGTTTACGCGGGTGTTTGTATTGATGGTGACTGCCCTTGATGTGGACAAGCTCCCATCCATCTTCTTTGAGCCTGGCGATGATTTTACGACCATTCATTAATCATTATACACACTATACACATTGAGTCAAGGGTTGGATCGGGCATCCCTTCTTTTCATTATAGCAAGCCAATTGAACCTGTCAAATCATAAGGAGTAATCAAAAGATGGAGCATATTGGGACATAGAGCACCTACCCACCGCTGCGGCTTCAACAAGCTCAGCCTACCCCACCACTATGGCTCGACAAGCTTAGCCTACGTTTCGCGGCCCAGCGGCTCATTTGAAACGATAGTGAGGGTGATTCTACAAAACCTGACTACTCCCCAATCATGGAGCGCTCCCAAAATTGGGATATATTGGATATAATTCAACTGGCCGGGTGATCATTGCCAGGTATCTATTTGTGATTTGAGGATATGAACATGACAAACAAGTTTCAGTTTCCAAAGAATTTTATCTGGGGAGCGGCGACGGCTTCCTATCAAATTGAAGGTGCCTGGCAGGAAGATGGCAAGGGCGAGTCGATCTGGGATCGTTTTTCCCACACGCCGGGCAAGATTCTGAATGGCGATACCGGGGATACAGCCAACGATCATTATCACCGCTATGGGGAAGATGTGGCCTTGATGAAAGAAATTGGCTTGCAGGCGTATCGTTTTTCCATCTCCTGGCCGCGGATTCTGCCGCTGGGGCGCGGTCAGGTCAATCAGGCCGGGCTGGATTTTTACAGCCGGCTGGTCGATGAGCTGCTGGGGGCGGGCATTACCCCGTTTGTGACCCTGTATCATTGGGACCTGCCGCAGGCTCTGCAGGACGAGGGCGGATGGCCGCAGCGTTCGACCGCGGAAGCATTTGTGGAATACACAGAAGCGATCACAGCGCATCTGGGAGATCGGGTGAAGAACTGGATGACCCATAATGAGCCGGCAGTGGCAGCTATCCTGGGACATTTGGAAGGAAACCATGCCCCGGGTGTAAAGAATGTGGTACAAACCGTGCGCGCGGCGCACCATTTGCTGCTTTCGCATGGCTGGGCCATGCCGGTTATCTGCCGCAACAGCCCGGGGGCCGAGGCCGGGATTGTCCTGAATGTCAACCATTCGATACCCGCTTCGCCCAGCAAGGTGGATCGTGATGCCTGCCGTCTTGGGGACGGGATGTGGGTGCGCTGGTTCCTGGATCCGCTGCATGGGCGGCAGTATCCAGCGGATGCGGCTGCATATTACCAGCAAGAAGCAGGGAAAGATGTGATGGATGTTGTTCAACCGGGAGATTTTGAGGCGATTGCCGCGCCGATGGATTTTGTGGGCCTGAATTATTATCTCCGCCAGATCGTCCGCGCCGAGGTGCCGGAGGAAGAAAATCTTCCGGTTACGGTTGAGACGCAGGGCGAGCGAACCGAGATGGATTGGGAGATCTACCCGGAGGGGTTATATTATACGCTGAGCCGTTTGCGTTATGAATATCAGATTCCCAAGCTGTATGTTACCGAGAATGGGGCGAGTTATTCCACCGGCCCGGATGCAGACGGACGGGTGCGGGATGTGAAGCGCACGCAGTATCTGCGCGATCATTTTGCTGCTGCCCAGCGGGCAATTGAGGCAGGCGTGCCGCTGGCCGGATATTTTGTATGGTCCCTGATGGATAATTTCGAATGGGGGTATGGGTATTCGCAGCGCTTCGGAATCATCTGGAATGATTACGAGACCCAGCAGCGCATTTTAAAGGATTCTGCTCTGTGGTATCAGGGAGTCATCAAGAATAACGGGTTCTAGGATGTATTTCCACCGATAATCAAGCCGCCCGCAGGGCACACGCTGCGGGCGGTATTTTTTTTGTTGTATGTTCGAGGCAAAGATGATTTATCCCTCCGCGGAGGTTTGAGAAAAATCGAATTGGAGCAGCTGTATGTAGGATGCGTTCGCAGTTGAACGCACCAGAGGTTAATCCGGGATTTGGAAGGCTTCGAATTGGAGCTTGCTGATTGGTGCGTTAGCGTGTTTTTCGCAACGCACCCTACAAAGGGTGATTTTGAGTTGATTCGGCAGGGGAGGTTTTGGCGGCCTACGGGAATTGCTGGAGAAGGCGGACAGGTCGGCCCAACGGGATGCTTCGCAAAGACTTGTCTTTACAACAATTAAAGACAGGAGATTTGTCAGAGCATTCGAGCCAGTTCTTCAATTAAATGATTGATCTGTTCTGCGGAGTGGGTGGCAAAGATGGCGATGCGCAGCGCGCCGCCGGCGGGGGTGCTGGTGTAATTGCGCACATGCGAGACGGCAATGCCCTGCTCGAACAGTCCCGTGCGCAGCATTTCAAGATTAATGCCGGGGCGGAGGCCGAGGCAGAGAATCGGTACAGGGGTGTCGGGCAGTTCCCAGCCGAGCTGGCGCAGGCCGCTGCGGGCCAAACGCACATTCTCCCACAGGGTCTGGCGCAGCTGCGGGGTGGTGCGGGCAATTTCCAGGGCACGGGCGGAGGCCGCGGCGATGGTGAGGGGTGGCGGGCTGGCGCCAACACAGATGCGGGCGTTTTGGTCGAGGTTCTCAATCCAGTCCGCTGCGCCGCAGATCACTCCGCCATAGCCGCCCAGGGCTTTGCTGAGCGTAGCGGAAGTGTGACAATGTTCGTCGTCAATATGATAATATTCCGGGGTGCCGCGGCCATGCTCGCCCAGTACGCCGGCGGCGTGGGCATCGTCGAGGAGCACCAGCCCGTTGTACTGATTGACCAGGGCGAGGTAATCTGGCAGGGGAGCAATTTCCCCCGAGATGGGGAAGACGCCGTCGCTGATGACCAGCGGGCGTTCATTGAGGAGCAGTTCGCGGCGCAGGTTTTCTGCCAGCGAGTCAGCTGAAAGGTGATGAAAGGGGGTGACAGGATGGTTGGTGGCCTGGGCGGCATCCCACAGGCTGAAATGCGCCGAGGAATCAATGAAGATGTGGTCGTTGGGGTGATGCAGCGTTTGGGTGAGCACGGAAATGCCCATGTAACCGGAGGCGAAGTAGAGCATTTTTTCGGTGCCAAAATAGGCGCAGGCCTGGCGTTCCAGTTCGTCATACAGGGGGTGCTCGCCGTATCCGCCGCGGGAGGTGGCGGTGGTGAGACCGTAGCGTTGCAGGGCGTCCTGGGCGGCGCTTAACACCGCGGGATGGCTTTGCAGCCCCAGGTATCCCGTACCGGAGAAGTAGTCAACTTCACGGCCATTGAAGGTCGTGCGGGCAGCAACGATGCTTTCCATGCGGAGGGTCATAATCGCTTTATACCTGTCCAGGACGAGAATGTATGTGGAGTCTATTCCGGTACATCATCGATCACCTGGCGAAGCGTGGAAAGTCCCAGGTCTTTTTTATCCAGAAAGGCTACGGCGCCAGATTCCAGACCCTGGCGGTGAAATTCGCGGTCAGGATAGGCGCTGATCAGGATAATGCGGGTTTCCGGGCGATAGGTTTTGATGCGCTGCACACAGTTGATCCCGTTGACATCCCCCAGCACGACATCCACCAGAGCAAGTTTGAGGTTGACCTGCCGGGCGATCTCCACCGCAGAGGGAATATCTTCGGCTTCGAAAATCTTTGCCTTGGGACATAATTTTGAGATCATGCGCTGCAGCTGCTTGCGGTAGCGGGCATTGTCGTCAACGACCAGGATGGACATTTCACTTTGGCTGCTGTTTGCGGTGAGTGCCTGGGTGAATTTTGTGTTTTGTTCAGGACTCCCCAGGATTTGGGGGTGACGCATGACAAAATTGGCCGCTTCTAACCGGCTTTGGACGCCCAGTTGACGGTAGAGACGGGTCATGTGATTTTCGATGGTTTTGATGCTTAATCCCGTTTCCTGGGCAATGGATTGGTTGTCAAGCCCTTGCTGCAAGCATTGCAGCAAGGTGCGCTGACGATTGGTCAGATTGGGCAGGGCGGCGTTTTTTTCCGGTTTCTCGATCAGCTTGTCGATTAATGAGCTGGTGATCCAGCGTTCACCGGCCAATACCCGTGCTACCGCTAGTTTGAGGTCATTGAGGGGTTGGTCTTTCATGTGATAGCCATTCACGCCTGCCCCCAGCAGTCCCTGGACGTAGACATCATCGTCGTACGCGCTGACCACCAGGATTTTTAGCTGCGGGTACAATTTTCTGATGTGGCGAATGGCGGTGATGGGTTCAAAATCGGGCATGGTTACATCGATGAGCAGACAGTCAATATCGTGTTCCTTGAGGGCGGCAAGTACTTGTGGCCCGTTGCCTACCTCACAGACGCAATGGATGCCCGGCATTTCTTCAATGGTTTTGCGGATGCCCGCACGGACAATGGCGTGGTCATCCGCTAACAAAATGTTTGTATTCGGCATGTGCTATTTATACCACTGATGGAGTGGTTATTCAGTTTATTGCGGGAAAATTATTAATGAGACAAGGCTGACCCGCGCAGTTGCGCGGATCAGCCTTGTGTGGTTTTCGATTTTGGAAAATTACTTATCGAAGCGCGAATATGCGAAACGCTCGATAAGCGGAGATTTCTGACCATAGGCAATGTATAGGGCCAGGTCTTGACCAATCATTGGGGCTTCAATGACACCATTACCGCCGCAGCCAATTGCCAGCATGTATCCTTCCACCGAAGTGTCACCCAGAACAGGTAAAAAGTCCGGCGGCTCTGCCCGATAGCCTAACCAGGAAGAGGCCACGCCCGAATCAACCAACCCCGGGACATGTTCCTCTAGCTCACCAAAGAGGAATTCGAGGAAATAATCATCCGTTCCACCAGTCGGTTTTAGCTTGTCGGGATCCCAAATTCCGGCGTGCATTGGATCGCTCAGGTCCATTGTCAGATGTGCTTTGCAGATGAAGATATTGTCACCCTCGCGGCGTGCATAAAACCGGGGGTACTTAAGCACCGGGAAGGTGTAGGAAAGTTTCTTGGCTGGGGGAACGAGGAAGAAAACTTCTGCCTTGGTATGCCAGATGGGGAGTTCCAGGCCAGCCATCCGTGACGTGTAGCGGGTCCATGCACCGGAAGCATCCACCACAATATCAAAGTCATAACTGCCTTTGTTGGTTTCCAGACCGGTAACCTTGTTATCCGTGATCTTGAGCGCTTCTACTTTGGTGAAGGTGAAAACCTGGCCGCCGTTTGCTTTCATTTTCTTGACGAAGGTGTTGGAAGCCATGGTGGCATCAAAGTATCCATCATCTGCCGTCCAACCGGCGCCAAGAACATTGTCCAGATTCAGATCAGGCAGGATTTCTTTAATGCGGGCCTTGTCCGTGATGTATTCCCCGGAATAGCCGACCCCTTGGGCGAGGGCGATCCCGGCTTTGGTGTAAGCTTCAACTTCGGGGTTTGTGCAAACCACCAGGGTGCCGGTTTTATCAAATCCAGCTGCCCCTTTTTCTTCGGCTTCCATGCGTTCATAGGTCTGGAAACCGAAGAGCCGCATTTGCCAAAATTCATGTGAAATCGAATCATCAAACAGGCAAACTGTGCCAGCTGATTTTGCCGTCGTACCCGAACCAATCTGGTCCTTTTCAAACAGGCTGACTTCGATATTGGGGTGCAGGCTTAAGTGATACCCCAGTGCGGTTCCCACAATGCCGCCTCCGATAATCCCAACACGCTTTTTATCCATAGTATGCACACTCCTTTTTTGTTGTTCTGTGAAATTCTTGTTTATTGTAAACAGACTAACATTCCTGCACTCCGGCAGGAATGCTGTGACAATGTTTTACATTTCATCCACGTATTTTTTTAAAACGGGCAGTACATCGTCCACATCCCCCACGATCCCAAAATCTGCTACCTGGAAGATGGGCGCTTCTGGATCGCTGTTGATGGCAATAATATTCTTTGCTGTCTGGATTCCGGCCAGATGCTGGACGGCGCCAGAAATGCCACATGCCACGTAAAGTTCAGGACTGATGGTTCGACCACTCAGCCCAACCTGGCGGACATAGGGCTGCCAGCCGTGATCCACAGGAGGACGTGATGAACCCATGACTGCCCCCAGTGCATTGGCAAGATCTTCAACCAGCGGGAATTTTTCCGGCTGTAGCCCTAACCCACTTGAAACAACGATGTTTGCTTCTTCAAGGCTGGCAGTGTTAGTTCCTTCTGAGGCGTATTTCTCAAACTTCATTCTGGATGCAAGAGCCTTGGCGGGAACGGTTACCGTAATAATTTCTCCCGTTCGTGAGGGGTCGGCATCTGGCAGGTTGATTGACTTGGGACGTACTGTCGCCATTTGTGGGCGCGTATCCGGGGTTTTGATGGTTGCCATGATGTTGCCGCCAATGGCAGGGCGGATTTGGAGCAGATTGCCGGTTTCAGGTTCAATTTGCAAATCGGTACAATCTGCGGTTAAACCAGAATGTGTCAAAATTGATAAATAGGGCATCACCGTGCGGCCAGTGGTTGTGGCTGCCGCCAGGATGATTTCAGGATGGTAAATCTCCACGAGATGCTGCATGGTGTGTACCTGTGGTTCAACCAGGAAATGAGCAAAAATTGGATTTTGTACCAGGTATACTTTATCCGCGCCGTATTGAATCAACTTGTTTAACTCGGTCTCGGGGATGTCGTCTGCCAGTACGACTGCACACAATGGGGTGTCGCGCTGGTCTGCAAGTTTACGTCCCCATGTCAGTAATTCAAAGGATACTTCTCGTAATTGATTGTTTTTTTGTTCTGAAAAGGTCCAAATTTCATCGGCCATGGGTCACTCTCTATCATTGTAATGAGGAATAAAATTGGTTAGATCACGGTCTTTAAGGAATTGTGCAAAAGCCGCCCCCGCTTTTTCAAGATCTTCAGGCTCTTTGATTTCTATCACCTGGCCTTTTCGGGCCAATTGAGGAGAATAAATCTTTACCACACGGGTAGGAGAACCTTTCAACCCAATCCATTTCTGATTGGCTTCAATGTCATCTGCGCCCCAGGTGGGGATATCCACTTTCCGGGCTTTCAGTTTGCTGCGGATAGTGCCGAGGCGGGGATTGCCAATCTCTTTCACAACCGTGAGCACCATGGGAAGCGGGGACCAGATCACTTCCCGCCCCCCTTCGGTGAATCTTTCGAGACGCAAGAAGTCCGTCCCGGCATCGATTACCTGGCTGACATAGGTCGCAAGCGGCAGATCAAGCCATGCGGCAATACCAGGACCAACCTGACCGGTTTCACCATCGGTGGCACGTTCTCCGCAAATTACAAGGTCAAAGGGAGATAATTTTTTAATAGCTTGCGCGAGTGCATGCGATGTTGCCCAGGTATCTGATCCGCCGAACCGGCGGTCACTCAGCAGGACGGCCTGATCGCATCCCATTGCCAGGGCGTCACGGAGGGCATTTTCTGCTTTTGGCGGGCCCATTGTGATGGCGGTTACTGTGCCGCCGTTCGCTTCGCGTAGTCGTAATGCCGCTTCAATTGCGAATAAATCCAGGGGATTGACAATCCCTTCTACGGCGGTTCGCAGCATTGTGCCCGTTTCCGGATCCATTTTGACATTGCTGGTCTCGGGCACTTGCTTAATTGGAACAATAATTTCCATAAGTAAATATCCTTTAAATGAGATTGTTTGGCATACGACCAAAAAATTCTAACGGGCTTAACAAAAAAAAGATAACGACATAAAGCAACTTGTCACCAAAAGGTTTGTGAAGTTGCTACATATCTAAGAATATTTTTGGACGCTCTTATCTGATACCTACTATAGATGAAAAACCGTAAGAAATACATAAAGATATTCATAAACAAAAGATAAAGAATGATATTTTATGGGATAGGCGGCTATTTGTAAAAATGTTCTGGAGTTTGATCGTTTGGAAATTCAGTTTCTTCGCCGCTCTCCAGGCAATTCCCTATAGGGGGATCACCTCAAGATAGCTTGGATAAAACAAAACAGCTTTGCGCGCTGTAAAAATCCTTTATTGTCTGTTTACAGGTTCTTTATGTGAACTTAATGTAGTGGCAATTATGATAGACATACTATTAATCACACTTTCAGTAAAGAAGAGTGCCTATGTAAGTTCCTTCAACGCCCGCACGCTGCCGGTCGAGGCCTCTAACTTTGCGGGCGAATACGCACTACTAGGTATCAGCAATTGGTTCACTGTTAATCATCCCGCCAATTTTGGTGGCCTTCTTCCTCCAGAAATACCTGGTGCGCGGCTTAACGCTGGGCGCCGTAAAGGGATAGTTCCTATCTGCACTTTTCTCATTTATTTTTATCGAAGCGAACACATTGATGGAATCTCAACACCCACGACCCAAAACAAGGGTAAATGAATCTTCAACTGACCAGTAAAAGACCTCAATCGTTATCAACGCACCAGCGCAACATATGATGAAGACATCCTGCTGGAAGAATTTCATCATTGCTGCTCCTTAAAACCAGGCGACCGATTGATCTTAGTGGCACCCGGCCAAAACAGTCACAACCGAGCACTGGACACCGCAGAAGTTGCAAGATATGACGGCGGATTGATTTTTGCTCTGGTTTCGAATGGTGAAAAAGAGACTTCTAAAGTAGCAAACACTGTTGTTCATTTGCCAGTGGTAGATCCTCTGCTGGCACCGATTTTGTACAGCATTCCACTTCATCTGCTGGCGTATCATCTATCTATGGAAAAATTCAATCTCGAGTGGGGCTTTATCCCCGCTTTTCCAGATTCAGGTAAATAAATGGGCGTATCTTTTGTGACCATTGGAAACTTTAGTATCAATAATGTGATGTCAACCGGGTAACAAAATTTCTTTTGGAAAATTCTGCAAGATCACCCGCTTTCCATTGACGCCATACGCAACGCCTATTGGACGATATACGGCTGTCACTTGGTGCCTAAAAGCTTTGAAACTCACCTGGCGCAGGAGATGCTTTTTGAGGTGGTTTCATTGTGGGCATGGTAAAAACCCACGCCCCAATGATCGCCGCAGCGTATGGCTCCATATCAGCTTTATTGGTCATCGAAAAAACAGCTCTTCGTATGGCACTGTACTTCAATCGCTACCAGGCAACCTCATGCCTGGCAGATAATAAATTATGATTTCAAGCGGGGCTTAATCAGCGTGCCTCAAAAAAATTAGGAGTTTCATGCACTGGCTTTCGTTAGGATTAATATCCATGGCTTTGTCCGCTTTAATAGGCACAACCGATAAAATTTTTTTAGAGCGCTATTATAAAAATCCTATCGCGTACCCTTTCTTTACCGCGTTTTTTTTGGGGATGTATTGTTTAATCATTTTGTTGGTCAGGATCGGTCTAAACCTGTTTTCGGCAATTACTTTTACAGATGTGCTAATGGCCATGCTGCCTGGTTTCCTGTTTTTTGGGTCGGCGATCATTTTTTCCAGGGCCATGCTTCAAGCAGATGCATCTACAGTGTCTGGTGCTTCACAAATCAGCCCCATTTTTTCTTTAGGTTGGGGGACAATTATTTTTGGAAATATTTTCTTACCTGTAAATTATGTTGGTATCTTTACGGTGGTGGCCTGCGCTGTGCTGCTAACCTGGGAAGGGCCGTCGAAAAAAGGTGGCAAGATACAACTTAACAAGGTCATTTGGCTGGTCATCGCGGCGACACTTTTTAGAAGCCTGTCGGAAGTATTTTTAAAAATTGCTGTTTCAGAATTGGCGTTTTGGGACGCGTTTGCCCTCAGCCGCCTGGGCATGCTTTTTCCGGTCTTATACATCTTCAGCCGTAAATCGCTGCGTGAACAAGTCCTCCTGCCCATCCAACGCTCGGGAATGAAAGTGTTTTGGATGACCGCATTAATTGAAGTGTTCGCATTGATCAACTTGATGGTGCTCGCGTTAGCCTTTGCCAGAGGGCCGCTGGCTTTGGTTTCGGCAAGTCAGGCCACTGCGCCCTTATTTGTTTTATTATTTTCTGCCATTTTCAATTATTTTTCTCCTGGCATTGTGCCGTTAAGAAACAAAGCCTTAAGCGTAACAGCCAAAGTTGCGCTCAGTCTTGGAATTATCGTAGGCGTTTACCTGTTATATATCGGGCATTGAGCCTGATTATTATTTTTACAATCAGGAAGTGTTGATTTTCTTGGAGATTAAAACAGAAGAGTTGGCCTGGTTATTCGTGGCGGCAGGGTGATCCATGAAATCGGAATTGCTAATTTAGATCTGGCGGTTCAGGCAGGAAAAGTTGTAACGATTGGATAATTTAATAACAGCATCTGATGAGATCGCGAAATCGAAACCTGCGGCATGATAACTGTACTGGAACAACTGGCAGACTCGCCCTCCCCCACCACGCTAGCGAAACGCTTCGACGAGAAAATGCAAATCGCCAAAGAAAAATATGGTCTGTAGGGAGAAGTGGTTCCGGCAATATAAATGACATCGGCGGACTATCTCAGGCAGAAGTCTGTGTATTTAAAGCCTTCATTTGCTTGTCAATATCCCATTTTGGGACACCTCAAGATAGCCTGATAAAACAAAACAGCTTAATGTGCTGTCAAAATCCTTTATTGTCTGTTTACAGGTTCTTTATGTGAACTTAATGCAGTGGCAATTATGATACGTAGACCATTAATCATGCTTTCATTGAAGAAGAGTGCCTATGTGGTAATATCCCCCTTGTTCATTACGGCATTACAGTTTTTTGA
>Ga0334887_1002247_pt1 | contig 22059 bp, 17 predicted proteins | sample GraSluR1_MG_10_FD_207217 | JGI IMG/M metagenome (GOLD analysis project Ga0334887, IMG submission 207217) | Sludge microbial communities from methane-producing bioreactor in Wageningen University, Netherlands - Granular Sludge_18_07-R1 | ecosystem: Engineered > Bioreactor > Anaerobic >...
TCGCGCATGCACGCTGCCGTGCGCATCGACCCGGCCTATTCGGGGCCGGTAGTGCACGTCAACGACGCCTCGCGCAGCGTGGGCGTGGTCGAAAAGCTGATCAACCCGGCCTCGCGCGACGCGTATATTCAAGAAGTGAAGGACGAATACGCGCGCCTGCGTGAACTGCACCAAAGCGGACAGATAGGCCGCTCTCTACTCGATCTGGCCGAGGCCAGACGCCGCCGTTTCGCGCCCGACTGGGACGAGGCCGCCATCGTCCGGCCCGCTTTCCTGGGCGTCAAGGTCTACGGCGACATCAACCTGGGAACCCTAGCCGAGAAGATCGACTGGACGCCGTTCTTCCACGCCTGGGAGGTGAAGGGCGCATACCCCCAGATCCTCAACGACCCGGTGAAGGGCGAGCAGGCGCGCGCCGTCTACCAGGACGCGCAGGCCATGCTGGCGGAGATGATCCGCACCGGCTCTTTGCAGGCGCGGGCCGTCATCGGCCTCTATCCGGCCAATGCCAGCGGCGACGACGTGCTGCTCTACACGGACGAGTCGCGCAGCGCGATCGCGACCACGTTCCACATGCTGCGCCAGCAGACGGACCGCGGCCTGTCGCGGCCCTGCTACAGCCTGGCCGACTTCGTGGCGCCAATCGAGAGCGGCGTCGCCGACTATATAGGCGTCTTCGCCGTGACCGCGGGCATCGGCGTGGATGCGCTGGTGCAACGTTACGAGGCCGCCCACGACGACTACAACGCCATCATGGTCAAGGCGCTGGCCGACCGTCTGGCCGAGGCGCTGGCTGAGCACATGCACGAGGAAGTGCGCCGCCATCTCTGGGGCTATGCGCCGGACGAGGACCTGTCCAACGAGGAGCTAGTGGCGGAGAAATACCGCGGCATCCGGCCTGCGCCGGGCTATCCCGCCTGCCCCGACCACAGCGAGAAGCGCATCCTCTTTGACTCACTGGGCGTAGAGGAGGCCATCGATCTGCACCTGACCGAGAACTGCGCCATGACGCCCACGGCCGCGGTCAGCGGCTTCTATCTGGCGCACCCGCAGTCGACCTATTTCTCGGTAGGACGCATCGGCCGCGACCAGGTTGAGGACTACGCCGCACGCAAGGGCATGACGCTCGACGAGACAGAGCGCTGGCTGCGCCCCAACCTGGGCTATGACGCCTAGCTGGTCAATCGCTGAGCAATGGCCTCACCCGCCGGAGAGGGCCGGCAGATATGTCTCCCACGACGTGGGCGCGACCATGCGCACCGTACGCGGTTCGCTCCACGCGCTCCAATTGCCGGCCGCGTCGCCGGCACGCACGCGCCAGCCGTAGACGCCGTCGGGCAGCGCTGCCGGGGTGTAGGCCGTTTCGCCGGTGCGGGTGTCGATAAACGGCGCCAGCGTTTGCGGCGCAGCGATTGACCCGGCCTGCACGCCGTCCCCCACATACACCTGAAGGTGATACTCGACCGCGCCGGCTGCGGACAGCCAGGCGAAAGCGCGCGTGCGCTCGGTCAGGGTCACGCCGTCGGCGTAGGCCGGGACGGGCGGTTGCGGCGGCGTTGTGTCGATCTCGAGGCGGCGCAGTTCGCTGCACGGCGACGCAGGCTTGTCCGCTTGCAAGCGGCACACGCGCCACCCGTACGAGCCGTCCGCCAGGGGGGCGGGCGTGTGGCTGCGCTCACCGGTTTGCGCGTCCACGACGAGCGCGCCGGATGGAGATTGGCCGTCCGGCACGGGGCCGGTCGGCGCGCCGGCGAACACCTGCAGCCGGTAGGCCGCGCCGGGCTCGGAATCCAGCCAGGAGAAACGGATTTCGGGCGTGTTGCGCAGCGCGTTGTAGGCGGGCAGATCGAGGTGCGGGCTGTAATAGGGCGCGGCGTCCCTCACGAAGAATCCCGGCGCGCTCCACTCTCCCCACAATCCGGCGATGTTGCGCCCGCGCACCCGCCAATAGTACGCCCCTTCGGCCAGTGTGTCGATGGATGCGGACGCGCCGTCCGTGTCCAGCGTCGCAACGGGCGCGGCGAAGTCCGGCGTGGACGCGATCTGCAACACATAGGCTGTCGCGTTCGGCGGTTGGCTCCACACCAGCGCCACGGACGTGCCGGTGATCAACGCGCCGGCCGCGGGCTGGCGCAACGCCGGCGCGGCAGGCGGCGGCGCCTGCGCGTGCGGCAAGACGCGCGCCGATGACACCTGGTCGTTGCCCACCGCGGAGCCGGTCAGGTTGGCGACGTCCGCCGTGAACGTCTCGCATACGCCCCCGAAGTTGTCGTCGCGGCAGAGCACAGCCGCGGCATCGCGACCCACGCGTATGGAAGAGGCCGCGTCGTTGGGGAAGGCCAGCGCGGCGGGGTTGGCGTAGTCGCCGGCGCCGAGCAGCGTATACAGGCCGCAATAACCGGCATGCTCATATAGGGCGACCTGGTTGGCCGCCGGCAGCGGTCCAGGGCACGGCCCCCCCACGCCGTTTTGTGAGGTGTAGCGCTGCCCGACCGCCAACTGATCCCAGGCGGCTTCGTGAAAATCCACACGGCGGATGTCCAGCGCCCACGGTGCACGGTTGGGGTCTTCGGGTAGCGTCCAGGCGGTGTGTCCGGTGGATACCATGTAGTGCAGGTGGACGCCGCGCGCAAAGCCCGTCTCTCCCTCCACGCCGATCTTCGTGCCGTAGCTCACCCGGTCGCCTACGCGCACGGGCACGCTGCCCGGCGCCAGGTGGACGTACCAAGAATATTCGCCCGTGTCATGCCGCACGACGACCATGTTGGCCTGCTGCCAGCACGCCATGCTGGGGCAGCCGCCCGCGCTGCTCTGTTTGGCGAACACGACCATGCCCGGCTTGGAGGCGTAGACCGCACCGGATGCGGCGTTGCCCAGGATGTCGAAATCAAGTTGGCTTTCATGACCGCCGCCATCCTTCTGCATGAGGTAGGCGATCTGGGCGCCGGGCCAGGGCAGGTAGTGACCGGCGTAGACGGCGACGTTGGCCGCGGCCTGCTCCGGGTCGGATCGGTGGAGAAAGGCCTTGTCGCCCTCGTCGAGCAGGGCTGCGGGCATGGCGTCCAGCGCAGCGTTGAAGCGGGAGGCCGGGTCTGCGGACGTGGCGAGAACGCGCCAGCCTACGGGTTCTGCATACGCGGCGAGCAGGACGACTTCTGTCGGGTGCGGGCCGGTTTGCGTCTGCGCGAACGCGACGGCGAAGGCGCCGGACACGCGTACCGGCGACAAGGCCATCCCGCTCAAGCGCACGGGATCGGCTGCGGCCATGCGCTCCAGCGCGGCGAACAGCGCTGCCTCCAGTCCCGCCGCAGAGGAGTCGCCGCGCGCAGGCGCGATGATAAGTGGCAGGCGGAGGCGGTCGTCGTCATCCTCGCCGGCCAGCACAGGCAACGGCGCAATGGTCAATAGGGCGAATAGGGCGAGCAAGGCAGCGGCGAAACGCGGTTGTAGGGAATGCATGGCGGTCCAAGAACAGGCGCAGCGTCAATCGCGCTAAATCATCCAAACGCACGGTCAATCGCAGCATAGAGCGCAGCCGCGCCCGCCGCAAGGGGCAATTGTCGCATCCGCCCCCGCCGGATTATTCGTGCAGCAGCGGCAAGCAACCGGAAGCCCGGCCCCACGGTTGGGCATGGCCCGGCTCGCGTGTATACTGGCGGAAACAGCGCCGCACGATCCTCCGCAGACGGCCTCCGCAGACGGCATCGACCACAGGGGAAAGACCGCCATGACACAGCACGACCGCCACGTCCTCACGCCTGCCTATGACCCGGACGGTTACGCACGCGCCCTCGCCGCGTTCGAGGAGAGCTCGCCCGACTTCGCTGCAACACGCGCCCTCGACGACCTGCGAGCCCGCGAGTATGGCCGGCTCGACCGCACCGGGCAGATATACCTCGACTATACCGGCGGCGGGCTGTACGCCGACTCGCAAGTGCGGGAGCATATAGAATTGCTCACCGCCAACGTCTACGGCAACCCCCACTCCAACAACCCCACTTCGCTGGCAAGCACCGGCTTGGTCGACCGGGCGCGCGCCGCGGTCTTCGAGTTTTTCAACGCCTCGCCGGACGAATACGCCGTGATCTTTACGGCCAATGCCAGCGCTGCGCTCAAGCTGGTGGGCGAGTCCTATCCCTTCGCACCGGGCAGCCATTACCTTCTAACCTACGACAACCACAACTCCGTCAACGGCATTCGCGAGTTCGCGCGCAGCCGCGGCGCCGCCGTCACCTATCTGCCCGTGCAGATGCCGGACATGCGCCTCGACCCGGACCGGCTGATCGAGCATCTCGACATGCGCCGGCCCGGCGGCGACAACCTCTTCTCTTATCCGGCGCAGTCCAACTTCTCCGGCGTGCAGCATTCCCTTGCCTGGATCGAGGAAGCCCAACAAAGAGGCTGGGACGTGCTGCTGGACAGCGCCGCCTTCGCGCCGACCAACCGGCTCGACCTGGGGCGCTGGAAGCCGGACTTCGTGCCGCTCTCGTTCTACAAGATGTTTGGCTACCCGACGGGCGTGGGTGCGCTGATCGCCCGCCGCCAGGCCTTGAAGAAGTTGCGGCGGCCCTGGTTTGCAGGCGGCACGATCACCATCGCCTCGGTACAAGGCGAGGGTTGGCACTACCTGATCGACGGCGAGGCGGGCTTCGAGGACGGGACCGTCAACTATCTGATGCTGCCCGGCGTGGAGATCGGCCTGCGCCACCTCGCCGCTATCGGCATGGACACGATCCATGCGCGCGTCACAAGCCTGGCTGGCTGGCTGCTGGAGCAACTGCACGAGCTGCGCCACAGCAACGGCGCGCCCGTGGTGCGCATCTTCGGCCCGCTCGACCTCGTGGAGCGCGGGGCGACCATCGCCCTCAATTTCCTGGACCCCGACGGCGAGCCGGTCGACTTTCGTCACACCGAGCGTTTGGCCGCGGCCGCCAACATCTCGCTGCGCACCGGCTGCTTTTGCAATCCAGGCGCGGGCGAGATCGCGCACGAGATCTCGCAAGACCTCATGGCCGGCTGCTTCAAGAGCGACACGCCGGTTTCCTATGCCGAGTTATACGAGTGGCTCAAACGCAACGGCGGCAAGACGGCCAGCACGGTGCGCATCTCGCTGGGCGTCGCGTCCAACTTTGTGGATGTCTACCGCTTCATGCACTTCGCGCAGCAATTCCAAGATCGCCGCGCCGGCGACTACGGCCCGCTGCAGGCGCTGGATCCGCACGCTGCTTCCGCACCGGATGCGGCATAGCCGCCGTGTAGCTCCCGTGGTCGCCTAGCCTGCCAGGAAGCGCGCGGCCTCCTGGCTGGCGTTTTGTTGTCTAGAACAGACCGACTACTCGCCCCGTCTCGAAGTCGATGTCCACGTTCTCCGCCGCCGGGTGGCTGGGCAGGCCGGGCATGGTGCGCATCTCGCCCGCCAGCGGGTAGATGAAGCCGGCGCCGACGCTGGCGCGCACCTCGCGGATTGGGAAGGTGAAGCCGCTTGGCGCGCCTTTGACGCCGGGATCGGCGGTCAAGCTCAGGTGGGTTTTCGCCATGCAGATGGGCAGATGGCCGAAGCCGTTCTTCTCGTACTGGCGGATCTGTGACGCAGCCTTTGTCTCGAAGACGACCTCGCCCGCGCCGTAGATCTCGCGTGCGATCGTCTCGATCTTGGCCTTGATCGGCTGCTCCAGGTCATAGAGGAACTTGAAGTCGGCCGGCTCCTCGGCGGCCTCAACCACGACGCGCGCCAGGTCGACGCTGCCCGCGCCGCCCTCTGCCCAGTGATCCGAACGCGCGCAACGCACGCCCATTTCCTTGGCGATCTCAAAGACGGCCTCGACCTCGCTGTCGAAGTCCGAGGCGAAGTGGTTGACGCAGACTACGGGGCTGACGCCATGCTTGCGCATGTTCTCGATCTGCTTGCGCAAGTTGGCCGCGCCCTCGTAGATGTCGTCCGGGTTCTCCTTGAGCATCTCGTCGGGCAGGGGGCGGCCCGGCACGACGCGGTATTTGCCCGTGTGCAGCTTGAGCGCGCGGATGGTGGCGACGATCACGGCCGCATCGGGGCGCAGACCGCTGTAACGGCATTTGATGTTGAAGAACTTCTCCGCGCCGATGTCCGCGCCGAAGCCGGCCTCGGTGAGCAGGTAGTCCGCGGTCTTAATGCCGATCTGGTCGGCGATGACGGAGCTGTTGCCGTGGGCGATGTTGGCGAAGGGGCCGGCGTGGACGAGAGCTGGTGTGTTCTCCAGCGTCTGGAAGAGGTTGGGCTTGATGGCCTCCTTCATGAGCACGGTCATAGCGCCCGCGGCCTTCAGGTCCTCGGCGGTGACGGGCATGCGCGCCCCGGTCTGGCCGATGACGATGCGGCTGAAACGCTCGCGCATGTCGCGCAGGCCGGTGGTGAGGGCCAGGATTGCCATAACCTCGCTGGCGACGCTAATATCGAAGCCGGAGGCGCGCGGGCGGCCGTCGGCCTTGCCGCCGAGGCCGAGGATGGTGTTGCGCAGGTCGCGGTCGTTTACGTCGAGCACGCGCCGCCAGGTGATGCTGTAGGGGTCGATGTCTAACTCGTTGCCCTGGTAGATGTGGTTGTCGATCATGGCGGCCAGCAGGTTGTTGGCCGCAGTCACGGCGTGGATGTCGCCGGTCATGTGCAAGTTGAACTGCTCCATGGGCACGACTTGGCTGTAGCCGCCGCCCGCCGCGCCGCCCTTGATGCCGAAAGTCGGCCCCTGTGAGGGCTGGCGGATGGCGATGGTGGCCGTCTTGCCGATGTGGTGCAGCCCCTGTCCGAGGCCCACGGTAGTGGTGGATTTGCCTTCGCCCAACGGCGTGGGCGTGATGGCCGTCACCAGGATGTATTTAGCGTTGGGCCGGTCCTTAAGCTTGTCGCGCGCTTCGAGCTTGACCTTGGCGATGTGATCGCCATACAGCTCGATGTCGCTGCGCGACAGGCCCATCTTCTCGGCGATAGCCTCGATGGGCTCGAGCTTGGCGGCCTGGGCAATTTCGATGTCGCTGGGTACGGCGGTTCTAAGAGCCACGATCATTCTCCTGTTGGTGCGATGAAAATCAAAACCGCTTTGTATTTTGCGCCTTTGCGGTTTGCCGTCATGTCATGACGCGGGGCGGCGCGGGAAGAGCCCGGCGCGTTCTACGATCTCGCTGACTGTCTCCTCCTGCCGGTAGGCCATGAGATGCACTCCGTGTATGCCTTCGATTTCGCGCACCTGCTCGATGATCTCGATACAGATACGCTTGCCTTCCTCTGCTTGCTGCTTTTTGGGCGTCTTTGCCAGCCGGTCCATCACCGCGTCGGGGATGTGTACGCCAGGCACCTTCGTGCGGATGAATTCGGCGGCGCGCGCCGAGCGCAACGGACCGACGCCGGCCAGGATAAAGGTGCGCTCGTGCAGGCCCAAATCGCGCACGCGCTGCATGAACTGCGTCAGGCGCGGCACGTCGAAGCAGTACTGTGTCTGGAAGAAATCCGCGCCCGCCTGAATCTTTTTCGCCATGCGATGCGGTCGCCATGCGAAAGGCGGGGCGAAAGGATTGACTGCCGCGCCGAGGAACAGCTTGGGCGGCGTAGTCAGTTGGCGTCCGCTGAGGAACACGCCCTGGTCGCGCATCACCCGCGCTGTGCGCAGCAGTTGGATCGAGTCGAAGTCGAAGACGCGTTTGGCCTGGGGCTGATCGCCGGCGCTCACATCGTCGCCGGTCAGGCAGAGCACATTGCGGATGCCCAGTGCGGCTGCGCCAAGCAGCTCGCCCTGGATGGCGATGCGGTTGCGGTCGCGGCAGCCGATCTGGAAGACCGGCTCGTAGCCGGCGCGCACCAGCAGCGCGCAGCAGCCCAGGCTGCTCATGTGGCAGTTGGCCCCGGAACCGTCGGTGGCGTTGATGGCGTCGCACACCTCGGAAAGCACCAGCGCGTTGCGATACACGTCCTCCGGGTCGGCGCTGTCGGGTGCGTGCAACTCCGCGGTGACGGCGAAGCGGCCGGAGCGCAACACGCGTTCCAGCCGGCTGCCGGTGCGCTCGGGGCGCGAGGCCGGCGCAGCGGCGGGTTGGCTGGGAGCGGAGGCGGAAAGGTTGCCATTGTCGGTCATGGAGCACACCCCGCGAGCAGTGGATCGGCCTGCGTCTGGCGCGGGCCTGGCGGAAATTAGGCGGTTGCTTTGCGCATGGCCGTGATATAGGCCATACAGTATTCGTCGCGACCCATGAGCACGTCGGCCGCGTAAATAGTCTGGCGCACGGCCTCGTCCAGCGGGTTGGTGATGGCCGAGGTCAAGCCCGAGGCGATCGCCATGGCGATGAACGCGCTGTTGATGGCCTGGCGATTGGGCAGGCCGAAGCTGATATTGCTCGCGCCGCAGACTGTGTTGCAGCCCAGTTCCTCGCGCACCATGCGCGTGATGTCAAAAAGGTCGGTTCCGGCGGTGGCGACGCTGCTCACCGGCATGGCGAGCGGGTCGATGAGCACATCGGCGCGCGCGATGCCGTAGCGTTCGGCTCGTTCCACGATCTTGCGGGCGACCGCGAAGCGCTCGCGCGGGTCGAAGAGGATGCCGCGTTCGTCGTTGGTAATGGCGATCACGGGCAGTCCGTACTCTGCGACCACCGGCAGCACCTTCTCCAAACGCTCCTCCTCGCCGGTAACGCTGTTAACCAGCGGACGGCCCTTGGCGGCTTGGATGCCGGCGATCAGCGCGGGCACGACGCTGCTGTCGATGCTCAGGGGCAGGTCGGTCACCGACTGGATCAACTCGACGCAGTGCGCCATCATTTCCGGTTCGGTCTTTTCCGGTTCGACGCTGGAGACGCCCACGTTCACGTCGAGGATATGGGCGCCGGCTTCGACCTGCGCCAGCGCATCTTTGACGACGCGGTCGAAGTTGCCCGCCTGCATCTCCGCAGCGAGCCGCTTGCGTCCGGTCGGGTTGATGCGCTCGCCGATTATGATGAAGGGCTGTTCCGGGCCGATGGCGACGGACCGAGTTGCGGATTTGACGATGGTGTCCATAGCGATACCTGTTGGGTGAATTGGTGGGCGGTTGTCTCGGCTTAGCGGGCGGAGAGGCCGGGCGCGGGCTGTTCGCGCATGATGACCTCGCCCTCCAACTGGGCGAGGCTGACCCAGCCGGGCGGGCAGTCGCAGTCGACGCCTTCGAACATGTTGGCCCAAGCCGACGTTCCCTGGATGGCCCGGTTCACGGGCGGCATGACCCAGTGAATCTCGTGCCCGTATTTGCCCATGTGCAGGCTGCGCTCATAGACCTGCACCCAGATGCACATGCGCTCGGGAATGACTTCGCAACGGCCATCGGCGCGCACGCCCCCGCACGGGCCGTTGCGAAGGTTCTTGGGGCAGTTCATGGAGCAGGTCATGCCCGTGCTGTGCAGGATGCACTGGCCGCACATCTGGCAGTTGAAGAGGTAGCCCTTGAAGAGCTTTTCCATCTGGATCAGCAGCCATTGCGTGCCGCGCGGGCTGACGCGCTTCATGCCGGGGTAGAGCGGCTCCAAGACGGCTTTGGTCGCGTCGTAGACGAACTCCATCCAGCGCGGGTGGTCCTTGAGCCACTCGCTTCCGGGCCAGCGTCTTGCTTCCTTCAGGCGGGTCATATTCATGGAGGCGTTCCTGTTCATCCAAGGGCGAAGGCGGGCGGAGCCGGCGTTGGGGGGAAGCGTCTGTCTGCGGCAGGGAAACCAGAGACAGACAACGCGGCGCTCATCAAACTATAGCAGGATCGAGGGGAAAGCGGAAAAAATAAAGGCCCGCCTGCGCCAAGCAGACAGGAAAATAGCAATAGAGACATCCTGCGCCGGCAGCGTGCAGAACACATGGGCGCGCGGCAACAGGCCGTGCGCGCCACTGCCAGCCGCAGCAAGCGGCGCGTCGCCATGACCAGGCCAGGCTCGCCGGCTTTCTACCCCTTGATACCCGTGAGCGAGATGCCCTCGATGAACGTGCGCTGTGCAAAGAAGAACGCGATCAAAATCGGCAGCGTAACCAGCGTGCTGACCGCCATCAGGTACGGATAGGCCAATTGTGCGCTGCCGACCTGGGTGATCGTGCGGCGCAATCCTTCGATCCCCAGGGCGACGGTCTTCATGTTCTCCTGGTTGAGATAGATGAGCGGGCCGAGGTAGTCGTTCCAGGCGTTCATAAACTGGAAGAGCGCCACCACCGTCAGCGCGGGCTTGGCCAACGGCAAGATGATCTTCCACAGGATTTCGAACTCGTTGGCGCCGTCGATATAGGCCGCGTCGGACAACTCGACGGGGATCGTGCGATAGAACTGGCGCAGCATGAAGATGAAGTAGGGACTGCCGAAGAAAGCGGGCAGCACCAGCGGCCAGTAGGTGTTGATCAGCCCGAAATTTTTGAACGTAATGAACAGCGGCACCATCGTCACCTGGAACGGCACCATCATCGTCGCCAGGCAGATGAAGAAGAGCACGTCGCGGCCTTTCCACGAGATGCGCGCAAAGCCATAGGCAACGATGGCGGACGAGACGGTGACGCCGATGGTGGTAGGGATGGCATAGCGGAATACCGTGTTGAACATGTACAGATTGAAGTTGTAGGAAGTCCAGGCATTGTAGAAGTTCTCCCACAATGCCGGGTTTGGTATCCATATCGGCGGGACCGTGTACACCTGCGAGTCGTTCTTCACCGCCGACGTCGCCATCCAGATAAAGGGCAGCATAAAGCTGAACGCCAGGATGACGAGCAGGATATATTTAGCGATTTGCAGGAGAATCGCGCCGATGTTGATCGCGCTCGCCTTGCCGACCTCAGCGCCGGCAGAGGGGGTGGTTGATGCTTGCACGGACATGGTTGCGTCTCCTCTCCTACTCGTCGCCGCTGCTGTAGTAGACCCAGCGCCCCGAGCTTCTGAACAGCAGGATGGTGAAGATCACCACCACCACGAACAAAATCCACGCCAGAGCCGAAGCCTTGCCCATGCGCAAGTAACTGAACGCGTTGCGGTAGAGGAAGATGGCATAGAACTCGGTCGCCTGGTTCGGACCGCCGGCCGTCAACAGCCAAGGCAATGTGAAATTCTGGAAGCCGTAGATCAGGCCCATGACCAGGTTGAAGAGGATGACGGGCGTACACATGGGAATGGTCACGTTCCAGAACTTGTGCCAGGCGTTCGCTCCGTCGACGGTAGCCGCTTCGTAAAGCGAGCGCGGCACGTCTTGCAGCGTGGCCAGAAAGATGACCATAGCGTTGCCCTGCGCCCACATGTGGATCAGGATGATCGTCGGCTTGGCAAAGGCCGGGTTAGCAATGAAGGGGATCACCGGCAGGCCCAAGCCTTGCAGCGTGGCGTTGATGGCGCCGTATTGGATGTTGAGCAGGAACTGCCACACCATCGCCACCACCACCGCGGGCACGATGGCCGGGAAGAAGAAGATCGCCCGGAAGATCGATCGTCCCCGCATCTCCGTGTTGAGCAGCGTGGCCATGAGGAAGGCGGAGGCTACGCCCAACGGGGCGCTCAGCCCTACATAGTACAACGTGTTATAGGTTACCTGCCCGAAATTCGGGTCTCTGGTGAAGATCTCGATGAAGTTCTCCAGGCCGATGAACACGGGCGGGCGCAACAAGTCGTAGCGGGTGAAGCTGTAGTAGAGCGAGGAGATCAGCGGGTAGATCGTCCACAGTATGAAGCCGATCAGCCAGGGCGAGACGAAAAGCAGTCCGATCAGCTGCCTGCGCCGCGCGGCCGCGGACATACGCGGACGGTTGGTGGTTGAAGCCATTACTGCCATAGGGACCTCGTCAATCTGTAGAAAACGTTCGCAATCTTCCGTCGAGCGAACGAATTGAGATGCGCGGAGAAGGCTTGCCGCTTCGCCGTTACACAGCGTCCGTCGCATGCCGGCGCCAGGGGAGGGCTGGACGGAGTAGGCTCCGTCCAGCCCGGTCAGCGCTCGCCGGCTTCGTGCGCGGTCTTAGAACCCGGCGTTGCGGTACTCTTCCTCGCAGCGGCGCTGGAACTCCGCCGCAGCCTCAGCCGACGTCATCTCGCCGCGATAGTGCGCCTCGCGAATCTGGACGTATTGCTGGCTGGCGTACTGGGTGATCGGGCAGCGGGCCGGGGATGACCACTCAGTCGCTTCCTCAACCGACCTGAAATAGAAATCCAGTCCCGGATAGGCGGCTGGGTCCACCGTCTCGATGAAGGTCAGCAGGCCCGGCAGCCAGCCGACGTTGGCGAAGATGGCCTCGCAGGCAAGGTTGGTGTTGAGGAACTCCGCAACCTTGAACATCCCTTCGGTGTTCTTGCCATCCTTGAAGAAAATCACGTAGTGGCCGCCGAAGCCCTGCGGCTTCACGCCGGCGCGGCTGCCCGGAACCGGCGCCCACGAGGCGCGGTTGAACTGGCCAACCTCCGGCTTTTCGATCATGCTTTCGCCCGGATGCCAGTAGCCCTCGATGAGCATGGCCTGCACCTCGGTATTGAAGGAGCCGCCCCAGCCGCCCTGACCTTCGACCTGGCGCATGCCCGCCATGTTGTCCGGCCCGACCATCTTGTAGAACTCGCCCATGACGTCGAAAGACTGGACCATCATCTCGTTATCCAGATCAAATTCGCCGGTTTCGGGGTCGAACCACTTCCAGCCCCATGACACGGGCGGGTAGAAGCCGTCCTGGATGGCGAGCTGGCCGCCCATGGCATCGTAGGGGTCCATGCCGATCTGGATGAGATTGCCGGCATCGTCGAACTTGGTCAGCGCTTCGTGCCAGGCGAGGCATTCTTCCCATGTCAGCGGCGGGTTATCCGGATCAAGGCCCGCCTCCTCTACCATTCGGGCGTTATAGTTCAGGCCATAGCGCAGGAAGCCCTCGTTGGCGGGCGCGCCATACATGACGCCTTGGTAGAAGCCGTCATTCCAACTGCCTTCCAGGTAGTTTTCCTTCTTGAAGGTGTCGCTGGCCGCCACCCAGTCATCGATGGGAACCAAGACGCCGCGCGCCATATAGTCCAGGTATTGCGTGTTCGACGCGCCGTCCGGCGGGGTGCCGGCGGCGACCGCCGTCAAGAACGCTTCGGCATTCGTGCCGCCCTTGATTTCGATGGTGTTCTCGCCGAGCGCTGCCTTCAGCTCGTCCGTCTCCATAAAGATGTCCCAGACCGGGGCAAAGTTATTCCAGCCAAACCAATACTGGATGGTCCCTCCCGCAGCGGCGGGGGCTGCGGCCTCTCCGCCGGCGGCGGGCGCGGCGGCGGGCGCTGCCGGCGCACAGGCCGCCAACAACCCCCCGGCAGCCAGCAGAGACGAGCGACGCAGAAACTCACGACGACTAAAACCGGAATGCTTGTTCGTGTTCACCTTCTGCCTCCTTAGTTAGCTTGATCTGCAAATGGTTGACGATAGACGCATAATCAGCTATCCAGAACCGGGGGACGCTGGCGGGGTAAGCCTAAGCGCCAATCATTAGGGGGAGCGTTCGATGCCCACATTTTTCTCTAGAGGCGGCAACAGCCCGCTTGGAAAGCGGCCGGCAACCGAGTGAAAATCGGTTCGTAGGGAGACGATCCGGATCGTGCAGAAGCGCTGTTCGGGAACAGCCGCAGGCAAAACAACTTGCTTGGCGCAGGCTGGATCGTCGGCAGAGCCGAACCGTATAACTAGGCGGCAATGATGATGCAATGAGATGAATAGCAGATTATGTCAAACCACGGAGGCAAGCAAGTTGGGGAGCCAGCCTCTAACCTGGCATTGTAAACAGAAACGATTGGTTGCGCAAATTGCAAAACCGCGAAGCTCCACCGGCCAATCACCGGCTTTGTTTGCGCAGAATGCGGCTAAGATATACACTACCGGAAAGCGCTTTGTTCGGCGTGTTGCAGATGGTTGTCCAGCCAGTCTTTATCTTCCGTCGCCGGCCTGATTCGTCGCCGGACTGAATCAGGCCGGCGATTGCTACACCGTTTTTTCGCTTAGCGGCAATAGTGAATCGACCCCCGATCGACAGAAGTCTCGCGCGGTTGAACGAATTGAGCCTTGCAGGAAGTTCTCGACTTTCCAGAAGGTCGCCATTCGGACGCGTAACGCTGTCGATTGTTTCGTGTGTTTCGTGCCACATCATGTGCGTCTGCGTCAGTTCAAAGAAAGGAGACGTCCGGCCTCAGACCGATTGGCAGATAACGGCAGAAACAGCTCAGGGCAGTTTTCATCGATGCTTGCGCCTCAACAGAAGGAGAGAAAAACATGTTGCGTTTGCGTTCAATTCTCACACTCGGCTTGGTTGTGTTGATCATGCTGGCAGGCTGCGCGCCGGCAGCTCCCGCAGCGCCCGCAGCCGCTCCTGCGGAACCGGCTGCAGCGGAAGGCGTCACCACCATCACATGGCTGACGCTTGACTGGAACGGCGTACAAGACGTGATCAATGTCTTCGAAGCCGAAAACCCCGACATCAACGTCGAGCCGGAAATGGTGCCGTTCAACTCGCTCTTCGAGCAGATTCAGGTGCGGCTCGGCGCAGGCGCCACCGACCCTGACGTCCTCTCGGTCGACGTGCCGCTGGTCACCGGCTACGGCCTGCGCGGCTGGCTCCTGCCCGTCGGCGATGTCTTCACCGAGGACGAAAAGGCCGATTGGCTGGAAGCGGCCATGGCCGCGGGCACCTACGAGGGCGAACTGATCGCCCCGCCGGTCAACACCTCCACCAACTTCCTGTTCTACAATGCCGACCTCTTTGCCAGGGCCGGCATTACGCCGCCCGGCGAGGACGAGCGGTGGACCTTCGAATACATCGCCGAAATCGCGCCGCAGCTCACCTTCGACGATGACGGCGACGGCGTGACGGATGTGTGGGGCTTCACCTGGGAACAGACCAACCGCATCTACCAGTTGCAGCCCATGCCCGAGGGTCTGGGCGGCGATGCCATCGGCCCGGACGGGCTGACCGTCGACGGCGTGATCAACTCGCAGCCCTGGATCGACGCCTTCACCTACTACTCCAGGATGTTCAACGAGTGGAAGGCCGCCCCGCCGGATGACACCGTGCCCGCCAGCGACCTGTTCGCCGCCGGCAAACTCTCTATGTACATCGCCGGCCCGTGGAACATCAACCGCTTCATCCGCGAAGAGGTTCCGTTTGCTTGGGGCGTCTCTCGCCATCCCTACTTCGAGAACGGCGAGATCGTAACCCCCACCGGCAGTTGGCACATCGGCGTCAACGCCAACTCCGACGCGCCGGAAGCCGCGGCGCGCTTCGTGCGCTGGCTGACCACCGGCAAGGGCGCCGAAACCTGGTGGCGCATCGGCAGCGGCGACTTCCCCGCGCAGAAATCCGTCTTGGCCCTGTTCAACACGGATGAACAATTTGCCGAACCGCCCATGTCCTACTTCAAGATGGCGGCGGACGAAGCCACCGTCAATCCGGTTCCCCGCGGGCTGTCTCCCGGTTTCTTGGAATATGAGCAGATCTTGCAGAACACCTTCACCGACATCCGTACCGGGGCTGATGTGGAAGAGGCCCTTAACCTGGCGGTGGAGCGCATCAACAGCGAGATGGTAAAGTATACGCGCTAACAGCCTCGCTCGCCGGGGACGATGACGGCTTCGCGTCCCCGGCCTTCTGTACGCAGTGAATTGATCTGCCGGCAGGGTGCATTATTGGGTTGCGCATCCTGCCGGCGGGCACTGTGGATACACGCTGGGCAGGAAGCCGCCTAAGGTGCGAGGTCACTCGAAATGATAATCCGCGAACGTCTGATTCCTTATTTGTTTTTGCTGCCGGCTATCGGCCTTCTGTTCGTCTTTAACCTCTTTCCGACGATTGCTACGTTGAACGAAAGCCTGCACGCCAATTCTTTGGTGCGCGGCGGACGCATCTTTATCGGTCTGGAAAACTTCCAGCGCATTCTCAACGATCCGATCTTCTGGAAATCGTTGCGCGTCACCGTCATCTTTAGCCTATTGGTCAACCCCATTCAGGTGCTGCTGGCCCTGGGGCTGGCCGTCTTGGCGAACCAGCGCGTGCGCGGCATCGCCTTTTTCCGCAGCATCTATCTGTTGCCGGTCGCTGTTTCCATCAACGTCACCACCATCGTGTGGGGGCTGATGTTGGACAGCCAGTCGGGCATCGTCAACGGCGTGCTGGCGCTCTTGGGCATCCCTGCCCAGCCCTTTCTGACCGCGCCGTCGCATGCGCTCTGGTCGATCATTATTCTCGCCACCTGGAAAGGCGTGCCGCTGTGGACGCTGTTCTTCTTGGCCGGTCTGCAGGGCATCTCCGAGCCGGTAATCGAAGCGGCTAAAATCGACGGCGCCAATCGCTGGCAGATCTTCACGCGGGTGACGCTGCCCCTGTTACGCGGCGTCATGATCTTCGTTCTGGTGGCTGATACCGTGGCGAATTTCCTGATGTTCGCGCCCATCCTTCTGCTGACGCAGGGCGGGCCGCAACTGTCGACCAATCTGATCATGTACGAAACTTATCGCCGCGGCTTCGTCTACGGCGATCTAGGCGCATCCGCCGCCATGTTGTGGGTGATGCTCCTGATCGTGTTCGCCGTGATCGGCCTCGAGTTTTTCCTGTTGCGCGAACGTCAATCGAGCTAGCCGAGGACAGCAAGCAATGACAGAACAAGTAATGACGGAACAGACAAAGTCCATTACGATTCAGGCCGCCTCTCGCCTAGGCAGCAAGCGTCGTAGACAGGAGTTGTTGGAAACGACTCTGATCTATATCTTGCTGGTTTTTGTCGCCGCCATCGTCCTCGTGCCGCTATTGTGGGCGATCGCCGCGTCGTTTACGCCCAATAACCTCGTCTTCCGCTATGCCTATCCATTCTCCTGGCGAGCCTTTCTGCCTGTGGAATTCACGCTCGACGCCTATCGCAACCTCTTCGCGCGCAACTTCGAGCGGTCGATGATCAATACGCTCATCCTGGGCGTCACCGTCGTCGTGGTCGGCGGCGTGGTCAATGCGATGGCTGGCTTTGCGTTCGCCCGCTTCAACTTTGTGGGCAAACGCTTTTTGTTCATCTTCACCATTCTGGTGACGTTCCTCATCCCCATCGACCTGACCGCCATCCCGCGCTTCATCTTGGTCAACAGCCTTGGCTGGATCAACACTTGGCAGGCGCTGATCGTCCCCGGCCTTGCCAGCAGCATGGTGATCTTCCTCTTTCGCCAGTTCTTCGAAGAGATCCCACAGGACCTGATCGACGCGGCGCGCGTAGACGGGGCGTCGTGGGCGCGTCTCTTCATGGCCGTGGTGCTGCCCCTGTCGACGCCGGTGATGATCACCGCATCGTTGTTGCTCTTCCTTTCGCAGTGGGATTCGTTCTTTTGGCCGCTGCTCGTCGCCCCTCGCCCGGAACTGCGCGTGATCCAGGTTGAGATTTCCAACAACGTGGGCCAGTTCCAGACGCTCTGGAACGAGTTGCTCGCCGGTTCTATGCTAGCCGCCATCGTGCCGATATTGCTGATGTTGCCCTTCCAGCGCTACTACGTGAGCGCCATCACCAGCAGCGGCCTGAAAGAATAGGCTGCCGCTCCGTTCTCTTGCTGCGCCCAGGCCGGGCCACGACGGCGCAGCCTCGCTAAACCCTGACTGTTACCCGATAGAGAGGATTCACACCATGCAGATGCCGCAGATCGATGAAGCCGTGCGCCTGGCTCGCCTCCAGCCGCCCACAGGCAAGGTCCGCGTCGCCCTTGATACGGACACGTACAACGAGGTGGATGACCAGTTCGCACTGGTCTATGCCTTGCTCTCGCCCGACAAGATCGCGCTGGAGGCGGTCTACGCCGCACCCTACTACAACGATCGCTCATCCGGCCCCGCCGATGGCATGGAGAGGAGCTACGACGAGATTCTGCGCCTGTTGGAGATGATGAAGGTGTCGCCCGCCGGTTGGGTATTCAAAGGCTCCACCGACTATTTGAGCAGCGACCTAAAGCCGCAGGAAAGCGAAGCCGCCCGCGATCTGGTGCAGCGCGCGCTGGCCAGCCCGCCCGACGACCCGCTCTACGTGGTCGCCATCGGCGCCATCACCAACGTGGCCTCGGCCATCCTCATGGAGCCGAAGATCATCGAGCGCATCGTCATCGTGTGGCTGGGCGGCCATGCTCTCTACTGGCCGCACACGCGCGAGTTTAACCTGGCGCAGGATGTGCCAGCGGCGCGCCTCGTCTTCGACTGCGGCGTGCCGCTGGTGCAGATCCCCTGCATGGGCGTGACGACGCACCTGCACACCACGATCCCGGAACTGGAAGCCCACGTCAGCGGCCGCGGGGCCATCGGCGATTACCTGGTAGAGATCGTGAAGGGCTACCACGAGGATCACCTCGGCTGGTCGAAGGTTATCTGGGACATCGCCACCATCGCCTACCTGATCGACTCAAGCTGGACGCCGACCGACCTGGTGCACAGCCCGATCCTGACCGACCAGGTGACGTGGAGCGTCGACCACTCGCGCCATCTGATCCGGTCGGCCAACTACATTCACCGCGACCCCATCTTCCGCGACCTGTTCACCAAGCTGAAAGCCGCGCCGAGCCTATAGGCGCAGCGACCCGCACAAACGGCAGACCCAATCGCCCCTCGTCGAAGAAGCTCGCACGCGTTGCGTACAGCTTCCCCGGCGAGGGGCGTGTTTACGTTGGGTTGGCGATTTGGCAACTGCGGTCGTACACTAACGCTAGCGCCAATCGCAATAAGCGACCTCAGCGAGCAGCCAGGGAGATGCCCATGCCGGATTTCCTGTTACACATCTACAAGAAGGGCGGGCGACCGTTTCAGTCGCTGTCGGAATTGTCCGAAGATCAGGCCCTGTCGCTCATGCGGGAACTCTACAACGAGGAATCGGTCTTCTGGGAGCGCTTCCAAGACCCTGAATGGTATTGGCGCGCGCGGACACAGATCGAACAATACTTGCGGGCCGAATTCATCGTCAAGGGCGGGCGGCCAAAAGACGACCACCCGATCTACCTGGTGCTCGGCAGACCGAAATGGCTGGATATCGTCGCAGACCCGGTTACGCTTGCTACCACCGACGAATTGCGCATCCCGCTCTCCATTCTGGACCCGCACGAGGTCAGCTTCACCTACCCGGACAGCATGGTGTCCGCCCTGATGGCCGTGGAGAAAAACCCGGAGTACTACGAGCCGGACTATCACGGCAAGGTCTTCACCCTGGACGAGATGATGCGCATCATCGCCGAGAAAGGGCTGCCGGGTGAGGGCTGGCAGACGAAGATGCCGGTCCGGCTGGCCCATTACATCGAGGCGCAGGTGTGGAATCGAGCCGTGTTGCTGGACTATCTGGAGGATGTTCAGCGGTCGTCGGCCTGAGGGATTCGTGTCTAGGAGGCTCATGCCATGCCCCATCCTCTCGTGGATCAATTGCGCTTCACGCGCAGCGAATTCGTGCGCGGTCTAGAGGGCGTATCCCCCGCCGCGGCAACACAGCGTCTCGGCCCGATGAATTGCATCAGTTGGATGATCGGCCATCTGGCCTGGCAGGAACAGCGCTACTGGCTCGACTTTGCGCAGGGGACCGTGCTCTTGCCTGCGCTCAACGAGCAGTTGGCCTACGGCATGCCCGCGACCACGCCACCCCTCGATGAAATGTGGGACGCCTGGCGCCAGGTGACCGCGGCAGCGGATCTCTGGTTGGACGCCCTGACCTCCGAGCGAGTCGCAGCGCCGCTGATGCCAGGCCGGGCCAACGCCGGCACATACCTGCTGCGCAACATCTACCACTACTGGTATCACCTGGGCGAGGCGCTGGCCGTACGCCAAATGCAGGGCGAGAACGGCCTGCCCGACTTCGTGGGCGACATCGACGGGCAAGCCCCGTACCGGGCGGGGTGAGGGAGAGGTTGCATGCGACCTAGCATCAGAGGCAAGCATAATGATTTCGACATCCGATCCTTTATCTTGTTTCGTTATGGACCCTTCTGATAGACGGTATGATCGTTTCTAGCTGGCAGAGAGTCACTCATCGCAGGTAAGGTATTATGGCAAAGCCAAATATTGACACGCTTGAGTTCTTATTCCAAGAAGACGTTATTGGCGAAATGATCCCGAGAATCGGCAAGGAGCAATGGCAGGCGCTTTACCTCATCGCCGATGACAATCCACATCGATTTGGGTTGTGGAGCGCCTTTCTCGACGCCGATGCTGTTGGCAAGGCAATGGAACAAGATAGCTGGGATCTTCAGATTGGTGATGGTAGGCCGGGGTTCAGCCAAACTTGGAGTGGTGAGAGAGAGGTCACGACGTATCATCCGTACGGAAGTCATGACGGCATAAGGCCACTCATACTTTACAGGCAATTCTCCGGTGCATTCCAGCAGTATGTCGAGGTAGTAGAGGAATTCCGACTATATCATGACCTGGCAGAAGACAGAACCCGCGGACTTCTTCTGTCGTTTGATGCATCGGGCCGTGAAATTGAAGTTGTACGACTAACAAGAAAAAAAGTGCAAGCCAAGATTCGATTCCTTCGCCAATTCCAGGCAGCCACAGGACTGTACATTGCCATCTATTGGGATTCCATACGATATTCCGAAATTCCTCTAGAAAATATTAGTCCTGACAAACGCCGGCAAACGATGATTGACAATGTGACGCGCTGGCACCGAATCGTTGATAAGTGTGACTCCTACCGATGCAAATACAAGACGTTCTCACGTGTGCTTGGCAAGACCATACTAACGCCTCCACCCCAAGACAAGGCAGGCATCTGGCCGTTTGAGGAAGCAGACAGGCATCCGCCAGTGACATTTATTATCGGAGTTGATGAGGAAGGCAACGAAATCGAATACACATCGGATCCTGAAAGCTTGAGTAACAATTTCGGTGCGAACCCGGGTGCTCCCAACTATCTCACTCCGGTCTTCTTCCGGCGTGAGGTTCTGACCAAATATTTCGCTGAGCCTGATCGATACAAAGTATCAGATGGTAGGTTGGAATGCCTTGACCTGTGGAGTTGTCAGATTGACAATGATCTCAAATCGCACGTGGTAGTGTTCTTGGGCGACCTGGGTAGAGATCTCCCATATGTGGAACAACTTCATTGGCGTCAGTACAATATAGAACCTCAAGGCCAAGTAAGCGAAACCAATTTCCGCCGGAGTTTCCTTTCGCAATTTGCTGATGCTCAGTCTCCTGATTTGGTGTTTCGTAGCGAGTATTTCACTCTCGGCAGAGAGTGGCAGAAGACACAGGGCTGGTCACTCTTTCTTGCTCCCTCGCCCGGCGATGCGCATTTGCTAGACACGATTCGGATACCTGTCACCAATTCGCAACTCGAATTCGATGAGCAGATATTGAATCTTGCCAAACTCCTTATTGATTCATTGAACGAGAAGGAGCTAGAGGCACGCGCTGGTCCTTTCGAAAAAGACACGAAGGGGATCACGAAGCTGGAAGTTTTCCTAGATCAGCGACTATTCCCCGAACGCGGGTCCTTCATCCAGTTACTTCGAGACGTACAGTCCCTACGTTCCAGAGGAGCAGCGCATCGCAAAGGATCTGACTACCAGAAGACCGTTGCGAAACTTGGCATCGATCCCAACAGATACGCCGATGCAGTTCGCAAACTACTAGAGGAACTTGTATCGGCGTTTCGTGACCTCTGTCAATTCTTCGGCGGAGAGTCAGACGATGTGGATCCAAATGGAGCTTGAGTAGCTACCAATTGGTCCAATAGCTTCTATGCTTGTGTTTCGCTTTCCGAGCTGCACTCCTATGGAGTGCGTGCGTTGCACAGACTGCGGATTTTCCGATGTGGCGATCGTCCATTTCCCCGTTACGCGAACCGCTTGCCGATCACCGTCTGCAGGATCACCGACAGGACGATGATCAGGCCGTAGATCAACTGCGTCCAGAAGCCGGAAAGGCCGACCGCCACGATGCCGGCGTTGATGGCGCCGATGATGAACGAGGCCACGAACGTGCCGAACACCGTCCCGACCCGCCGAAGACTGACGAAAGCGTGTTCAACAGATAGTCTTCGCCCAGCGTCGGCCAGTAGTAGGTGACTTCCAGGCTGGCGATGAGGCCGGCCAGGGCCGCGGCCT
>Ga0334887_1002251_pt1 | contig 22029 bp, 18 predicted proteins | sample GraSluR1_MG_10_FD_207217 | JGI IMG/M metagenome (GOLD analysis project Ga0334887, IMG submission 207217) | Sludge microbial communities from methane-producing bioreactor in Wageningen University, Netherlands - Granular Sludge_18_07-R1 | ecosystem: Engineered > Bioreactor > Anaerobic >...
AGGACTATTACGCGTCTGAATGTCTTCCCATTCCTGCAGCAATTCGCCGCTATCGGCAGCTTCAAGGAACTTGATCAGCTCCGCTTCATGCTGAAAAGCAAAACCCGTCACCAGATTGACCAGGCTGTGGGTATTGCTCGAAATAAAATACACCGGGCGATTCTCAAGGCCGGGAAAATTTTCCTGAATATTGTCCCACCAGGTACGCGTTGCCCGTCGGTACTCACTCAATGAGCCGCTTAATAAGCGCAGCCGGATATCGCAGCTGCGTGCAGCGATCTCTTGAAATTGTCCGGCGAAATCTTCCCCCATCACGGTCTGCAAACGGGCCAAATCTTCCACAGACATCTTTAAGCATGCAGCCAGGTCTGCAAACACGGCTTCATCATCAGCCGCTTTTTCAACCCACTCCCGCGGGCAGGTTTCCAGCAGATCATGCAGCTTGTTCCACTCAATCTGGTAAGCCGTTAAGGTGGGGACAACATCATCAATGTCCGAACGGCTGGCAATGTAACAGGCCAGGGTATCCTTCCCATCAAAATACATCCGCCGCCGCCGGGCGCGCGCCGAAACCGCCTGCCAGCTTTCCACCTTGCCGATCCCCTGGCGTTCAAACACCGCCGGGCTTTGCCCCAACACCACCAACTTCACCTGCGGCATCACCGCTGGCAGGCGGAGCATACTGTAAATAAACGCGGAAACATCCGGTTTGTCACTGCTTGCCTCAGGATGCAGGGAAGAGTTCATCCGCCCATGCACTTCCTCCAGCGTGCGCAGTTGCACGTCCGCTGTGGAGCGCAGCAGCGAATACAGCGTCTGTAAATACAGTTCGATCTCTTCTGAAATTGTGCTGGGGACTTTTCGTTCCATGGTTTTACCTCGCTTGCAATCCTGTTGAATATTTCGACTTGCATTCAACTGGTAATTACAAGTCATTAAAATTGTATCAGGATTATAATACGGTGTGTTATTTTTTATTCTATTCTACCCGCCATCTCACCCAGCAGGAAAGGGATCGCCTGAAAATTGATGAATAAATATATGCGCTACGCCCTGCTCGTCGTCTTTTACCTTGCTGCCGCCGCCCGCGACGTGGTCTCCAAGATTGTGCTCGAACACCTCAAGCCCCTGCAGCTTGCGGCCTTGACCTCCCTTATCGCCGTCATCACCTGTCTCGTTATCCATCAAATCCAGAAGAAAATTCAAAGAAACTATCAAAAAAACGTATGGACCCGCACGAAGGTTTTGTTTCTGATCACCCTGTCCATCACCACCTTCTTTGCAGTCTACCTCACCAATCTGTCCATCCAGCAAGTTGGCCCCTTAACCTTCAAAATCGTCGAAGTCATCACCTATCCCTCATGGGTGGCCCTGCTCACCTGGCTGCTAATGCACCAGAAAGTGCCAAAAAAAGACCTGCTCGCAACCGTGATCACCCTGGGCGGCTTTTTTGTTTTTTATTCACAAAGTTTCGATCAATTTCAGGCCCAATGGCTGGGGATCATTGCCTCCATCGGCGGGTCATTTGCTTTTGCCGCATCCCTGCTCCTGGCGAAGTGGCTGCTTGCCCATCATCTCCAGCCAGTCAGCCTGGTGGCAGGACGCTTCACCCTGCTGGGGCTGGTTGCCCTCACCATCCGTCCTATCACCGTGACCCAGCTCCCTGCCGACATCCAATGGTACTTGCTGGGGCTGGGCGTCCTCGCTTATGGCATTCTGTTCACCTTCATGTATTACGTCATCAAAGGCATCCCCGCTTCCACCATGGCGGTCTTCATCGCCGGCACGCCCATTTTCTCCGCCACGTTGACCTGGCTGCTCATTCCCGGCACCACCTACACCGGTCTGGAGCTGCTCGGCCTGGGGATCATTGTCGCCGGATTGCTGGCCGTCGTGTTCATTGACGAAAAAGAACCGGATAAATTACCGGAGGTCGTTGCATAATATCCTCCCGGCTTTTCGACCAGGCTTCGTGGTAACTTTTTTTGTCTCACGCAAAGTCGCAAAGGAAAAGTTATTGTTAACGCGTAAAGGGGTCTTTTGCTGCTCTCTATATTTACTTGACAGTCCGCATCCAATCAACAAAATAAAAACATCATCTAAACTTTGCGCCCAGGCTTTGCGTGATCATGGTAGTTAAATCCCCCACACCAGCCTGGACAGCGCCACCAGCGCCATCCCGGTCAGCACCGCGCCAAACATACTGCGCGTCTTCCACGCCACCAGCAAAGTCGGAACAGCCGCCATCAGATACAGATTGCGCCAATGCAGGTCAACAACTCCTTCTGGCGCAACGATCGACGGCAGCAGCATCGCAGCCAGCACCGCCGGCGGCACATAGCGCAGCCAGGACGCCACCAACGGCGGCAGACTGCGCGAAGCCAGGAACCACACCGGCGCCACCCGCGGCAGGAATGTGACCAGCATCATCCCTGCTATCGTCAGGAAGATCATCGCGTCTTGCTGCATTCTTCCACCACCACGCCGATTGTTGCCCCAATCACCGTCGCCAAAATCACATGCCATTGATCCAGCCCGGCCAGCAGGAACACCAGCGACAACACACCGGCAGTCACCGCTACCGCCACCTGGATGCGATCGCTGATCGCCAGTACGAGCAGGGCAATGAACATTGCCGCCAGGGCATAATCCAGTCCATAAGGCCGCACATCGCTGATCAAGCCCCCCATCGTGCAGCCCAGCCAGGAACCCAGCACCCAGGCAGTTTGGGCAGTAATGTTTAGCGCAAAGATCTCCCCCTTCGCCGGGTTTCCCGCTTTGAAGCTCATCGTATGTACCCCGAAACTCTCATCTGTTAATTCGTAGGCAAAGACGGCCAGCTCCGCCTTGCTCCACCCCTTAAGGTTGGGAGAAAGCGCAGCTGACATAAGCATATGCCGCAAATTGACGATAAATGTGGTGATAATGATTGAGAGCGGAGAAATCCCCGCAGAAAACAAGCCCACCGCAATGAACTGCGAAGACCCGGCATACACAAACACCGACATCGCCAGCGTTTGCCATACCGACAATCCGGCTTTTTGGGCCAGCACGCCATACGCAAACCCGATCGGAATGTAGCCCATCACAATCGGCAAAGCCCGCGAAACGCCGCGCAGCCAGGGTTGTTCTTTCACAAATCCTGTTGTTTTCATATCTGGGGGTAAATCATACCAAAGAATAACGGATCAATCACTTTTTAAGTTAAACTGAATTACCTTTGGCCCTTTTTGAGGTTCCCCTGGAAGCTGTGACGCCCGCCACCCCCTTCTCCCGCTTGCCAGGTTTCCGCCTGCCGCCAACCTCTTCTCCCGCTTGCCGGGAGAAGAAGAAATCGCCGCAAAGCGGCGATTTCAGATGAGGGCAAACCCCTCGCCACCCAAACCCCATCCCCTACCTGCCAGCACCTTCCATATACGCTGTCAAATACTTCTCCTGCAATTCCTGCAGGATATCCATCCGGCGGTGGCTGATATACTGCCACACCGGGCGGATATCCATCTCGTCTTCTTTAAATACAATCGAAATATGCTGCTCATCCCCTGCTGCCACGACAGCCGTTACCGCCCCCTGCGCAGGAACCCGCTTGTCCGGCAAGTACATCGTCACCTGGACTTGCTGTCCTCTTTGCAGGGAAACGCCGTTTGAATCAGCATCCAGTTTTACGCCCACCCCCTGGCTGGAAATGTCCAGCATCACCGTTGAGAACACGGCCTCACCCACCCTGACATCTACCTTGAGCTCCTCAGGCGGGGTCACGCGGGTAATCATGCGCTTTCCCAGGTTGGGGCCGCCGTAGCGAAAATTATTCAGTTTCACCGTGCCAGAAACAATCTCAAAGCTGACCACATCAGCCCGTAAAAGGTCAATGGGTTCAGGGCCAAGCAGATAAACCAGTGAATCCCAGGTCAGGCACACCGAATCGGGAGGCTGCACGATCAAGGTAGCTTCTTCTTTCCCCACATCGTAGATCACCCCGCGGTAGGTCAAGGGCAGCCCCTGATAAAAACTCATCAGGTCTACTTCTTCCTGCTCGTCCAGCAGGTGCTTCAATTCACTCAGAATGGTCTCTTTATCCATACCGCCTCTACCCCTTTCAAAGAAAATCATGGAAGTACGCATCCATTGGTTAACGCCCAATGCTTAATAGTAGTATTTTCGTAGTGGAACAGCAATACTGTTCCACTACGAGGTTTATTAACCATTTTTACAAACCTTAATAGTGGGTCACATTTCTTCCTGCATTGTAGCATAAACTGGCATGCCAGATAGCATTAAATTAGAAGATTTGGACTAAAAGATATCGCTTTCCCCCCGCTCAAACTGCCTATAAATTACCGAAACCACATCCTCCACCGCCGCAGCGACACGTGGCGAAAGCGGATCCCCCAGAGTCATATTCAACTGCTGTATCTGGATGCCCAGCAAGGCCACCTGGCAGCCAAATTCCATCACCAGGTAATTCGAGAGGACATGCAGGGGCAGGGTATGGGTTGAACCGCTCAGACCGTCGGTCTCTTCCCAGTCCAGCCAGGCCACCGTGCCCGGGGTTTCGCCCATGTCCGCCCCGTCCACCAGCAGCACAAAATCCGCCGCAAACTGGCGGATCTTGCCGGTATAACTTTCCGGGGCGTTGCCGCCATCGATCACCAGCATGTGTTCACAGCCTGCCAGGGCCATCTGCAGGCGGCGCGCCACCTGGATCCCGGCGGCATCATCTCCATCCAGCTCATTGCCCATCCCCAGGATCACGATCCGTTGTACAGACTTATTGGTCAGTGTCTTCTTGAGAGTGTTGTTCCAGGACAATCTGAATATCCTCCGGCGTTCCATAATAATCAACGTATGCTTCACGATCCAGCATCGCCAGCTCCCAATCGGTATTGGACATTTGGAGTGCATCAAAACGGCAGTTCTGCACGCACTGCGAGCAGAAGATGCAGCGGTCAGTGTAGTAGCGCATCACGAACCGTTTCGCTTTTTTATCCAGCGTGTAAATTTTAATCGCATCGGTGGGGCAATCCTTCATGCACATATTGCAGCCCACACATTTATCCGCATCCCACACCAACCGGCCGCGCAGCCGCTCCGGGGCCGGGTTGCGTTCAAAGGGGTACAAATCCGTCGCCGGTTTCTTGAACAACGACGGCACAATTTCACCTAACATCGCACCAATTTTAAACATCGTCTATACCTCAATCATATACAAACTTTTCTGTCATTGCGAGCGGAGCGGCGCACAAAATCCCCGCAGGGGATGCTTCCCAGCCGCGCAGCGTGGCAATCTCCTGCCCTTCGGCAAGCTCCGCAAACTTAAGGCTTGTAAACTCCCCTACCACACCAGCACGATCACCAATAACTGAAGCAGCGCCAGCAGCGTGCCCAGCCGCCACCACAGGCCCACCGTCTGGTCAATGCGCAGGCGGGCAAACAGCGATTGCAGTCCCGAGAGCAGCACCAGCAGCACAGCCGACTTCCACAAAAAGGCCAGCGGTGTGGTGATTCCATCCAGATAAAACGCCGCCACCAGAGTCACGCTGATCGCCATTTCCACATTTTTGGCAATATGGAACAAGGCAAGGCCGCGTCCACTGTACTCAGTCAATGCGCCGGAAACGATCTCCGTTTCCGCTTCGGGAGCGTCAAATGGCGGCAGTTCCAGCTTACCCATCAAGCCAATAATGGCAATCACAAAGCCCACCGGCTGCAAGAGCGCCATCCACGGATGCAAGTGAATATACTGGTTGATCTCGCCAATCTGCCAGCTTCCGGTCATGATCGCCGGGCCAAGCATTGCCAGCATAAAAGGCGCCTCATACGAGAAAAGCTGGGTCAGGGTGCGCGTGGCACCTATCAGCGAGAAACGGTTCGGTGTGTTGGCTCCGGCCAGCCCCAGCATCATCGTCACCACACTCAACAAAAACAACACCGCAATTAAATCGCCGCGAAAACCAGAAATGGGCAGCAAGCCAAACATCGGCACATACAATCCAGCCGTCATCACCGCTGCCAGCGACACGACTGGCAAAAGATGGAACAGAAAGGGGTCTGCGCCTTCGGGGGCAATTTCTTCTTTGGCAAGCTGTTTGACCACATCGGCCAGCGGCTGGAACCACCGCGGCCCTACCCGGTTCTGGTATTGCGCCACCAGTTTCCGGTTGATCCATTCGTACAATAACCCGGCCATGATCAACGTCAGCCCGCCAGGAAAAATTAACACCGCAACCAAAGGAGGAATTTGCAGGTTCATTTGTAATACGTTATCCCATACTGGCGCAGGTCTTTCCATTGCCAGGTATTTTCAACACCATTTTCTTTGGTGACCACCGCGCGGTCATTACAGGAGAAGCACGGGTCAATCCCCACCAGGATCATCGGCATGTCCGCCAGCTTGTGACCGGCGGAGGTCGCCAGCACCGAACCCCAGTTGGGCAGAGTGGGTGTGCGCACCTTGATCCGCTCCGGCATATCCGAGCCATTGCTTTCAATGTAATAGAAGCATTCGCCGCGCGGCGCTTCCACCCGGGTGATCACATTGCCCGCGGGGATTTTGCGCGGCACCTTGACCGTCAACTCCGTTTCGGGCATATTGTCCAGCACCGCGCGGATGATGCGGAAGCTTTCAAAAAGGTCCCGCACACGCACGGTGAAGCGCGCTTCCAGATCGCCTGCCGTATCCGTAATGATCTGCGGAGGATAATTTTCATAACCGATATAAGGCGAATCAATGCGCACATCGCGGAACACGCCAGAGGCACGCGCTGTGGGGCCAACCGCGCCCAGCAGCTTGGCCTGGTCGCGGGTCATCACGCCAATCCCGCGCGTGCGGCGCAAAAAGGATTCATCCTCGGTCATGATCTTCAAATAGCGGTGGGTGCGTTCTTCCAGGTAATCCAGCCCGGTATACATCAGTTCTGCCTGCTCCTGGGTAATGTCGAACTTGACCCCGCCTAACACATTGGCCGAGTAATGCACGCGGTTGCCGCTTAGCTCTTCCAGCAGGTTCAGCACCGTCTCGCGGTCTCGCCAGGTATACATGAACAGGGTATCAAAGCCGCCTTCATGCGCAGCCACGCCCCACCACAGCATGTGACTGTGGATGCGTTCCATTTCGGACAAAATAATACGGATCGCGTTCGCCCGCGCTGGCGCTTCAACCCCGGCCAGCTTTTCCACACCCAGACAGTAATTGGTGGCATGCGTGTGTGAACAAATGCCGCAAATCCGCTCCAGAATGTACAGGTTCTGCGCCCAGTTATGGTTCTCCACCGCTTTTTCAATCCCGCGGTGGGCATAGCCCAGGCGGGCGGTGGCGCTGGTCACAATCTCGCCATCTACCGTAAACTCAAAATGTCCCGGTTCCTTCAAGGCCGGATGCTGCGGGCCAATCGGAACAATAAATTTCTCATCATTGATCTTTTTCATCAAAACCTCTTCCTATGACCCGCGCGGATTGGGATCTTGTAATCCTGAGAAGGATTTTCGCAAGGGGTACACCCCTTCCGGCCAGATATCCGGCAGCATCAAACGCTCGGTATTGGGCGTATTTTCCACCACCACGCCGTACATTTCCATCAATTCCCGCTCATAAAAGCTGGCCGAGGGGATCAAATCACACACCGTGTCCACCACAAGCTCGCTGTAGCCAAGCCGCACATGCAGGGACAATACCGCCGCTCCCCAACAAAATGTGTAGATGACCTCAATCTCATTCTCGGCCTGCGGCAGACCATCTTCTTCCGCAGCTGCCGGGCGGTCAATCCCGGTGATCGCCGCCAGATACCCCCAGCTTTCCCTCACCAGCGTCGCAACTGCCGAATGAAGGTCTTTCGCCGCCAGCATGGCATCCGCCCGCTGATCATCAGGATGGGTAAATGTATCTGCCCACGGTGAAAGCAAGGTTTCTGCTTTTTCCAGAGAGTCTGCCAGATCCAATCGCTCTTCGTTCATTTTTCTCCTCCCGCTGTCACTTCATCCGCCACAGCGGATTCCCTGGTTTTTATCTTGTTCATCAACTGCACCAGACCGTGAATGATCGCCTCCGGGCGCGGCGGACAGCCGGGAATATACGCATCCACCGGCAAAATTTTATCAATCCCGCCAATCACATTGTAGCAGCCATGAAATACGCCGCCGGTCAGGGCACAGGCGCCAATCGCCACCACAAATTTCGGCTCGGGCATCTGCTCATAAATGCGCACCAGCCGGTCAGCCGACTGCAAGGTCACCGGCCCGGTCGCCAGGAGTACATCTGCATGACGCGGACTGCCCTCCAGTTTGACGCCCAGCCGTTCAACATCATAGCGCGGGGTCAATGCATCCAGGGTTTCAATATCGCATCCGTTGCACGAACCCGTATTGTAATGAATCGCGCTGATGGAATTAACTCTTGCCCAGGTTTTAACAGCCTGGAGCCAGGCTGGTTCTTGTCCTCTACCCATCATTTACCTCGTTTCCTCATTCTTCACTGGCAATGTCTTTATCCGCACCAAACGCCAGCAAACAGGCCATCAACCCGACAATATACAATCCCGTCACCGGCTTTAGATCTCCGGCACCGACCACCAGCACGCCCAGATGTAAAACGGTGAAAAAGAATGCAATCCGAAAAAAAGGCGTATACCCCGGTGCAGCCATACGCGCAGAGGCTTCTTCCCCGCTGCCATAGATGCTGGACTTTGCCTTGCTGGGGTTTGCCGCCCCGGCCAATACCCGGCCAATGTGATAGATTCCCACTGATACAACAAAATAAATCATGAACGCAACCGGAGCCGATAATAGAATCTTCATTCCAACCTCCTTCTAACCACTAAAAGCTGCCGTCAGCAGCACTCCTGCCGGGCCAGTCAGCCAGCTTACCAGATCGGGGAATATCCCCAAAAACACGGTTCCCAGCATCAGTATAACCACCGGAATGGTAATGCTCAAAGGAACGCGCACACCAGCAGCGACGATTTCACCCGCCTGCTTGCGATACAGACGGTTGACCATTGGCGCATAATAGCCCAGTGACAGCAAACTGTTCAAAGCCGTGAAAACCACCAAAGCCAGCATCCACGGGCTGGTGGTTTTTGCACCCGCCAGCAGGATCTGCCACTCCGACATGAACCCGGCCAGCGGCGGCATGGCGCCCAGACCCAGCACAGCCACGCTGAACGCTAACGCGATCAAAGGGTAGCGCGTTGCCGCGCCGTTTAAGTCATCCAGCACCAGCGGCCCGTGTTTGTCTTTTGTCATATACAGGGCATACAGCAGCGCCCCGGCTGACAGGAAAGCCGCACCCTTCATCAAGGCATGGTTGATGATATGAAAAAAACCACCCATCGCACCATCCGCCTGACCAAAGGTCATGCTCAAACCGACACCGAAGAGGATATACCCCATCTGGGCCGCGCTGGAATAGGCCAGCAGCCGCTTGACCTGCGTCTGGCGCAGGGCCATCAGATTACCCACCAGCATATTCAGCGCCGCAAAGCCCAGCAGGATCGGCCCCCAGGCATGGCTGAACCCGGCCAGCGGCATCAATGCACGCAGCATGGCGATCAACCCGGCCTCAATCACCACGCCGGACAGCATCGCACTCACCCCACTGGGCGCTTGCGAATGGGCGTCCGGCAGCCAGGTATACATCGGCACCAGGGCCGCCTTGACCCCAAAACCCGCAATGAACAATGTCCCCGCTGCCAGCATCCCGGAAGTCACTTCGGGAACCACCCTGCTCACCGCGGCCATATCCAGGGTGCCTTCCTGTGCCAGCACCAGCGAAATGCCCAGGACGATCAACACCGACCCGGCCACACTCTGCACCAGGTATTTAAATCCAGCTTCCAGCGCCCCATTCTGCTTGTGATGAAACGTGACCAGAATGACTGCCGTTAAGGACATGCCCTCAAACCACACCCACAGATTGAATAAATCCTGTGTGCAGCCCAGGCCGACGATCGTGCCCACCAGGGCCAGCAGCAGGGCGTAAAATTTCCCTTCACCGATTTCCTCTGCCATATACGCCCAGGAAAAGATGACCACCAGCGTGCTCAGCACCAGGGTAACCGCAGCCAGCAGCAGCCCAATCGCATCCATCCGCAAGGTGACCTGGTGAATCTGCAATGCCGCAGGCGGTTGACCGCCAATCTGCGCCTGGGCCAGCACGGTCAGGGGCACAAACATCGCCAGCAGCACAGCCAGTGACAACCAGCGGGTGATGCGCGTCCCTTTGGGGTCACGCTGCAAACGCACATTGATCCGTCCAATGAAATACACCAGCGGGAAGCCGCACAGCGGCAGCAAAAGCAATCCAGCCAATGCCGTATTTGTATTCATCATCGCACACCCCCGAACACCAGCACCGCCAGGATGACCAGCAGCCCGGTCAGGATGCCGGCAATATTCCATTGCAGCAAACCTGTCTGCGTACCGCGCAGGGCTTCGGCCCCGCCACGCACGGTCTTTGCCAGCCACAGGTTGAGCGGCTCAAAGCCAAACATGGTATCACTCCACCCGGACAGCCAGGCGAAACCGCGTGCCACACCGGCCAGGCGGCTGCGCTGCAACCAGGCAATCAACCCCAGGCCAATCACGCCCAAAGCCAGGAAGGTTGCCGGGGAACTGAAAATCTTCACCGCCATCCCGGACACCGATTCAAAATGAATTTCGTGCAAAGGCAGCGTCTCATGCAGAGCGCGGCTGAAAACACCCGCCAGCAGCCAGGTCGTCAAACTGCCAAGCGCCAGCAGGGTCAACGAAACCTTCATCGCTTTACCGGCATCATGCCCATGCAGGTCACTGCGCGGCTCACCAAAAAAGACCAGCCACACACAGCGGAAGGTGTACAGCGCCGTCAGGCCTGCGGTGAAAACCATCACCCCGTATGCCCACAGATTGCCAGATTCAAGCCCGGCTTCCAGGATCAACTCCTTACTCCAGAAACCATTCAGGATCGGGATACCAGCCAAAGCCAACGCGCCGAGAACGAACACCGCCCTGGTAAAGGGCATCTTCTTGCCCAGGCCGCCCATCAGGCGCATATCACGCGTCCCGGCGGCATGGATCACTGCACCCGCTGACAAAAAGAGCAGCGTCTTGAACACCGAATGGCTGATCAAATGCATCTGGCTGGCAAAGATACCGCCCGTTCCCGCCGCATAGACCATATACCCAAGCTGGCTGACCGTGGAGTAAGCCAGCACGCGCTTGAGGTCATCAGCAAACAGGGCCATCATCCCCGCCAGCAAGGCCGAGATCATCCCCACCAGGATGACGGCCGTCGTCCAGCCGGGCACACCCTTGAAAGCCGGGTAAAAACGCGCCAGCAAATACACCCCGGCGTTGACCATCGTGGCCGCATGGATCAGCGCGCTGATCGGCGTCGGCGCTTCCATCGCATCCGGCAGCCAGGTGTGGAACGGGAACTGCGAAGACTTGGCCGCCGCCGCGATCAACGCCCCATACGCCGCAAAGGCCAGAATGCCCACAGGAAGACTATGCGCATTCAATATGATTTCGTGAACATCGTACGTGCCCACATAGGTGATGCCCAGCACGGCAAACAGCAACAGGCCAACCCCGCCCAACTGGGTGATCACCAGGGCTTTCATCCCGCCATACACGGCTTTGGGATCATCGTTATTAAAGGAAATCAGGGCATACGAGCACAGCGCCGTGATTTCCCAGAAAAGGAAAAGGAATAAAATATTACTGCTCAACACCAAACCGGCCATCGCTCCAATAAAGAACAACATCAGCGAATAATAGCGCCCCAACTGGGCTTCGCCGCGCATATAATCCACCGAGAAGATCACCGCCAGGCTGCCCACCACGGTGGCGGTCACCGTCAAGGAAACGCCCAGCGCGTCCGGCACAAAACTCAACGCACCAAAAGCCGCGCCCATCGGAAAAGAGAAAACTTCATCGCTGCTGATCCCGGGGATCATCCCCAACGCCGCGCCGCCTGTCGCCACGACAAAGATCACTGCTGCGGTGTGTTGGGCACGCGGTTTGCTGTCGCCAAACAACAATACCAATAAAGCTCCCGCCCACGGCAGGGCGATCACCAATAAAACCAGAACCGTCATCAAATGCTCACCTCCGCAGCGTGGTCAAATCTTTAATGTCCAGCGTGCCAAACCGCTTGCGGATCTGCACCAACAGCGCCAGGGAGATAACAGCCACGATCGTATCCACCACCAGGAAGGTCATTGCCATGCTCTGGCCCAGGTCGGTGCGGCCGGACAGACGCCCCGCCACCACCAGCCCCAGCAAAGAGCCTTTGACGAGGATCTGTAAAGACACCACCAGCTTGATCAAATTGCGCTGGGACAGCAGCCCGTAAAACCCAATCCCCAGCAGTCCCAAAACAGCAAAAATAGCCGCCTCCGGTACAGTGAAAAATGTCTCCATTAATCGGTCTCCTTGCTTTGTGGTTCTTCAGCCAACAGGCTCAACACCCCCAGCACACCAGAGAAGATCAGCACAATATGCAGCATCACATCCAACTGCCGGTCTTCCCACAAGGCGGTTGTCAAACCGACGGAGTCAAAAGCTGGCAGGCTGAATGTAAATGCCGGCAGACTGAGCCAGATCAACAAAACCGTTGACCCGAGGATCAGCCCAATCGAAACCGGCCACGGTAAAAGCTTCTTTACGGGAACCTGTTCCTCGCCAGTAATATTGATCGCGAACACGAACAGAATGGTCACCAGACCGCCGCCCACGCTCAACTCGATCACCCCGATTTCCGGCGCGCCCAGCAGATACATCAATACCCCGGTCAATACACTGGCACTGGACAGCCACAGCGCAGACGGCAATTGTTTGCGCGCCCGCAGCGCCATGAAAGCACAGGCCAGAATCCCGGCCATCAAAAGAATATCTACCATTAAATTTCCTTTCGAACAATTTCCACAAAAAAACCACCCATTTCGGGTGATTCTCGCCCTACTGATATGTCGCCGCCTGGATATGAAACGGCCTCAATGGTTATAGTCCTATCAAAAAGATTGTGCTAGGTAGAATGTCATGCAGAACGTATTACATTTATCGTCAATATACTGGAGTGAACAAAGTGATCTGGCTATCAGGAATCGGGCGCTGCCTCCCGCAGGGTAGAATCTGTCACAACCTTGATTAGGCCATCACCCCGAAACCAGTACCCTGCTTCTCCTCCGAAACCTGCGGGAGGACAACTCTTGCATCCTCCCGCAGGTTGGGCTTGACGTAAATTTCCCATGCTTATATAACCTGAGTTGAGGATAACGTCGAAATGATTATTGTAGTGACGAATGAATTCGTCAAAGCCTGAATTTATGCAGGTTTATAACGACTAAAGTCGTTACTACAATTAAACGCAACTCAGGTTATATAGAAATTGGCTTTGCTGCCTCCGCGCAGCGAATTTCCTGCGGGAGGCTTTCCGCTGACCATGGGGGAACCCTTTCCCTGATTGACGGATTGCCTGGGAACTTTCCAACCAATGATACAATCACAATCAAATACCCCCTTGTGAGAATGGAACTCCATGAATATCCAAGATGAAACCGAATTTGAACTGCAAACTTTTAAAAACCTGCAACTGGACGGCGAAGAAGTACACGGCAAGACCTTTGAGGACTGCCGCTTTGAACACTGTTCCTTCCATGAAACCCAATTCACGGCCTGCACATTCAAAGACTGCAAATTTGAACACTGCGACCTGAGCCTGATGAAAGTCCAGGCTGCCCGCTTTCGCAATGTAAGCTATACGCATTGCCAGCTTTCCGGGGTGAATTGGACCGCAGCGGCGCCAGCCATGCTGGCAAGCAAATCCCAACTCAACTTCATTTCCTGCGGGCTGAATTACGCCACCTTCATTGGCATGAAACTCAAAGGCATCACTATCCGTGACTGCACCGCTCGGGATGTCGATTTCTCCGACGCCGACCTGCAAAAAGCCGTTTTTAGCGGCACAGACCTGACCAACAGCCGCTTCGCCAATACCGACCTCACCGGCGCAGACTTCCGCGGCGCGCACCATTACGTCCTTTCCCCCGAATTAAACAAAATTAAGGATGCGCACTTCTCCCTGCCGGATGCGATCGGTTTATTGTATGGACTGGATATTCACCTGGATGAGGATTAAACCTCATCCTCCAGCAAAATCTTCACCCGCAGCGTTTTGATGAACCCGACGATGATCAACATCGCCAGTCCACCGGCAAAGCCGTTGTTATACAAATTCATAAACCCGTGCAGGCTGCCCACGTGCATCACCATCGGCAAATGCAGCGCACCCGCGGCAATCCCCGCCCACATGCCAAATCGCCCGGCCAGCGGCGCCAGCGTCGTGCAAAACAAGGCCGCCAGCAGCGGCCCTGGTTCGGCATGCGTCCAGACATTGGGAATGCACATCAAATAGACCCCCAGCATGATCGGCAGGATATTGCGGGGATGCTTGCCCAGCGCGCCAAAAGCATACACTGTGAAAATGCCCGCCAACGTGGCGCCATTCACATCACCACCGACATAATGAACATACCCGAGGGCGATCAACCCGATCACACCCATATTGATCAATGTCGTCCCCAGGTCAGATATCTCCACAAAGTCAGCCGTCAGGCGCCCGCTGTTGTGCCAGATCCTGCGATATCCGGTTAGACTGCCGCCCCACACAAAACCCAGCACGATGGTCAACCCCAAACAAACCAATGTCAACACGGTCAGAAAACCGGTATATTCTGTCGACCAGTAAAACGCTGGCTCTATCTCCAGGCCAAAACCCCGTAAAAACATATAGATCACCGTCGCCACAAATCCGCCGGTGGTACCCGTATTGTACAGGTTGTATCCCATGTGAAAAGTGTAAATATGATGCATTAATCCCGCCAGCAAAATGCCAGAGAAAACCCCTACAGTAATCCCCAGCGCCAGCCCAAACAAACCCAGATCAAAACCGAAAGCGATCTGGCCCACCACCGGCCCCAGCGTACTGCCAAACAGCAGCGGAGCGATCAGGTTCTTCATCGGTTCATGTGAGAAGAAATAGTCGTACAAATACACCCCCAGAAAAATCGGCAGGATATTAAAGGGATTCTTGCCAAAAAAAGCAAACCCCGACAGCGTGAACAACCCGGCCAGCAGATAGCCATTAAAATCCGCCTTGATCAACCAGGCCAGCCCCAACCCCATCAACGTCACCAGACCAGCGTTGAACAAGGCCGCCCCCAGATTCGCCAAAGCTGTATAATCCGTGATCAGGATGCCGGGCGAGGTGATGATCTTCCATTCCCCAGTCAAGACCTCCATAGGGGTATTAACAAAAAAACCTGTCGCAATCCATGACAGGCTAAAGACAAGCACCAAAGCAGTGATGCGAGTTCTGTTTGTCTGGGGCAGTTTCTTCATTGCAGCTCCTTTTTAATGGCAGGCAGGACTCTCGATATCATAGGGGGTTATTATACAGAATAATGAACAATAAGTAAATTTGTTTACGCAAATTCACGCTCAGCCTGCGAAACCGCGAAATTGCATAGAGAAGAAAATTTACCCACCCAAACAGAGACGCGAACAGGTCAACAACTTGTCTACACCACCATGTGATTACTCTCAACCCGTCTGTGCCCAATCCTCACAAACGTAGGGGCGGATGGCATCATCCGCCCGCCAACCCAATCGGCTGATAACGAGAGTCCAAACAAAGTCACACAGAGCAGAAAGGCGGACAGGTCATCGCGAAGCATCCCGTTGGGATAAACCTGTCCCCCCTACTCGATTGCGAACACCCCACCCGCAGTATTGCCGCGCACATCGGGGAAGTAATACTCATACGCCCGCGCCGGCAGGGTGCGGTATTCGCCAGCCTGCACGGCCTGCAAATGATAAGTCAGCACGTACGTGCCCGCCGGAACCCGCTGGCCGATCCAGCGCACATGGTCGTCATACACCTGAGCATCGTTGAAATACCACCAGCCCCAGCCATTCCCAAACGGGTCGCGGGGATCGTATGCAATGACCTCAGCCTGGCTGGTCTTGAGCTGCGGATCAATGATCTCTACCCCGGCCGGGATGAAGTCCTCCACCACCAGGTACGACATCTCCTCCGGCAGGGTCAGCGTCAGGCGCACCTCAGCTACCCCGGATTCGGAGCCCAGGGTCAGCCCCTCGATCATCGGGCAGCTCTCGGGGGTGCAGGCAGCGCCGATGCCGTGGTAACTGCGCGTAATGCTCAAACCGTTTTGTTTTGCCTCCGCTTCCTCCGCCGGACGTTCCAAGTTGAGCAGGGCGCGGTAATACAGATTCCCGCTGCCATCCTCGCGAGAGATACGCAGTTCATTCAACGCCTCCCCCTGCAAATCCGTCAGCGGCACAAAACTGGATACCGGTGTCAGACGGTTGCCGCTATCCACCCCGCCGCTGAGCAAGGTTTTCCCGTTCAGATCCGCGGCATAGCTGTAGCGCGGATTAAAATCGGAAGTAGCTTTCATCGACTCGATCAACCCCATCAGCACCCAGGCGGTCTCATAGCTGGAAGCCCACCCGCCGCCATTCGCCCGCTGCGTGACCAGGTAACGCATGCCGTCCCGCAGCAAAGCCGAAGCAGGGTCCATCCGGGCAATGGCAACCACCACCACGGCCGTGTTGAAATGCGCCGAGCTGAAATTGTAGCGGGAGCTGTCATCCCTATCCTCCCAGTGTGCGCCGCCCGCGCTGCGCCGGGCCGTGCTCTCCAGGTTACTGAGCAAGTCGTAAGCCCGCTGATCAGCCACATTTTCGCGGTTGATCATCAAGGCCAGCAGGGCCTGAGACCAGGGAGCAAGTTTTTCACGCTGCGCATACAGCGGCTCCAGATCAAACCCTTGACCAGACGATTGATACAATGCGAAATACTGAAAAACCAGCCGATCCAACTGCCAGGATGGAGCGGACTCTTCCGGCGAGGCCAGTACGGAGTACAAATACTCCCCGGCCCGCTGCTCCTTCTCCTGCGGGACGAACACCCCGGCAAGCCGGGCGCGGCCCAGCCCAAACAACACATAGGCGGTAATATATTCGTCACTCTCCCGGCCTGTCGTCCAGCCCCAGCCGCCATCTTCATTCTGGTAGCGCAGCAGCCGGTCCAGGCTCCTGTCGATCTCTTCCTGCAAGTCGCTTTCCAGTCCGGGGATGGTCAAATCCAGTTCCTGGGCAGCGCGGTACAGTTCCAGGTTGGGCAGCAGATGTGAGACCAGCGGCTCGGTGAAATCATACGGGAAAGCTTTCAGCGCTTCCATCTCGCGGATCACATTCGCCGCCAAAGAAGGCGACAGCTCGACCTGCAAATCCCCACCAACAGGCGTGAAGGAGGTCGGCATCTGGATCGTCTCCACCTGCTCACCGGCATCTGCCAGCAGGCCGGCGGTCACAAAGCTGGCCGGCACCTGATAGCGCAGCACGGGCAGCATGCCCTGTTCCGGGCGGGCCGCATCCTGCAAGCCGCCGCTGACCGCCTGGAACACCAGGCCGACTTCCTCCGTCTCCTGCACGGTGCCCCACCAGGTGACGGTCTGCCGTCCTCCTGATGCCAGCGTGATGGACTGCATGCTGACCGTGCCATCATCCAGGGCCACACCCACAGCCTGCAAGGAAACATCCACAGTCAATTCCTGCGGCGTGTTATTGTGTACTACGGCACGCAGAGCAGTGTGATCGCCAGCCACAAAGAAGCGCGGCGTCTGCGGGCGGATCAACAAGGGTTTGCTGACCACGATCTCACTGCCGGCAGACCCCACTTTGGTATCCTTTGTCACCAGTCGCAGGTCCGCCACCCAGGTGGTCAGGTTATCCGGCAGGGTCATTTTAACCTTGGCGATCCCATCCGCGTTGGTCTCGACACTTCCCTGCCATAGAGCGGTATCGGGGAAATCCTCGCGCACCGAAGGCGGCAGAATCGCCTGCCCTCCGCCACCCCCGAGCCCATCCGCCTGCACCAGCGTGATCCGGTTGGCTGCCAGAGCCAAATTCAGCGCGTTTTGCACGCCGAGCGCACGGGGGGCATAAAAGGCCTCGAGAATACCCGAGGCGTTGGGCTCGGCCAGGGCCAACACGGCCTTGTCCACTACCCCCAGCGAAAACTCACCCTGCACGGGCTGACCGTACGAATCCCGCACTTGAATATCAAAAGTGATCTCGCCGCCCGGCTCGCTGCGGTTCGGCGTGGTCAGCAGTTCCACTTCCAGCGTCTGCTCGACCGGAGCCACGTCCAGTTCCAGAAAACCCTGGCGAAAGTCAGGTGTGCCATCCGGCTTTTGGCCCAGCAGGGTGACCGCCACAAACACATTTGGGGAATGGACATCCGTCAAGGGTAACTCCCACAAATAAGAGCTGCCTTCTACCTTTACCACTTGCGCAGACAGCACCTTCTCACGCTCCACCGTAATTAAAGCCAGGGTCTGCCCGCCCAGCGGGTTGGGAATCAAGACCCGCGCCACTTCCCCCGGTTTGTAGGCGGTTTTCTCTGCCGTCAGGCGCAGCTCCTGCTGCGGCAGATTCGGCCATTGCGCTCCGCTGCTGCCGCCCACCCAGACCACAATTTCGCTTCGCACCCCTTCGGCAAACACTTTCAAGACGTACGTACCCGGTTCGCTCGGGGTAAACGCCAGCCGCGCCCGTCCCTGCCCATCGGTGATCAGGTCGGCACTGCTTACCGGGGTATAAACCGGCTGACGGTTTCGGCCATACGGCTGGCTCCACTCGGCCAGGCCCGTTTCTTCCCAGGTTACCTTCTGGAACTGGGCCTGTAAGGCATGCCCGCCGGAGGGTTTTTTCTGCCAATCCACCGTCTGCACGCGGAAGCCCGCTTCCACCCCGGCCTTGCCCACCCACGCCTCACTGCGCAGGCCGATGTAAAAGTCCGCCGGATGCAGGGAGGCCGACCCGCTTGCACTGACGGGCGACTCATTTTCATCCATCAGGTTGACTTCCAGCGTCAGCAGCTGCCTGTTCAGGGTATCCACCGACGCGATCCAATCTTCAGCGGATAGGTTGATTTTGACCGAGCCATTGGCATCCGTATTTTGCTCACCGCTAGCGATCATCACACCGAGAGCAGGGTCTGGATAATACTCGGCATCCTCACGCGGATTCAGCCAACTGGTTGCCAAGGCACCGGTCTGATAGCCGGACGGCAGCGAAAAATAAGTTGGTTTACTGTACAGCGTCCAGGCCAGATGAAGATCTCTCGCCGGGGCACCAAAATAATACGCTGCCTGAACGTTGGCTTCCACAAACTCTCCCGCCAGCCAGTCCTTTTTGGCAAAGCTGACTTGCAACTCTACCTCTGGCTTGCGGTACTCCGCCACCTGAAAACTCAACCATGCATTCGGGTCTGCATCCACAGAAAGGTTGTAATAACCCGGTGCCGCGTCTTCGGGCAAGGTGATCGCCCCGGCCGCGCTGCCATAGGAAGACAACACCAAATTAGCCGTGCCAATCTCCGGCCGGCCGGACACGCCCTCGCTATAGTCGCCTTCCATCTTGACCGTTACCGGCCAGGTGGGGGGAGGCGCAAATCCGCCATCCTGTTTCTCACGCATCACCAACCGAAAATTCACGGTCTGCCCCGGGCGGTAAATCGGCCGGTCAGTATACAGATAAGTGGTTAAGTCCTGGGAATACGACCAGTTCGGGATACCGAAATACCAGGCGGCCGCGGCAAACGTCCAGGAATCAGCCGCAATGGCAAAATCGGCATCTCCGGGATTACCAATCACGGCAAACAAGGCCGCATAGGCATCCATCTCCGCAGGAATCGTCAACCGGCACAACCCTTCCACATCCGTAACCGTCTGGCCCAGCGCATTACTATACGCATCGTAAAAACGCACTTCTTGCCCTGCAAAAGGCGTCTGGGTGCGCAAGTCTACCGCCCACACAAACACCTCGTCAGCACTGCGTTTGAGCGTCAGGTTGATCGGGCTGACCACCGCCAAAAACGGCCGCGGGGCGCGGTAATCGTCCGTAATTTCCGGGGAAGTCAGTTGATAATAGTACAGGCCGGTGGGCAGGGACTGCAGCGACTCGCTCAGGGGCAGCTCAACAATCGTGCTACGGTTGGCGGGCAGGTCCAGGCTCGTCTGCCAGGTCGTGGATTCGGGAAAAGAATATTCTGACCAATTGCGGTAAAGATCGCCGCTGAAGGAGAAAAAAGTTTCCAGGGACAGGCTGGCGGTCATGAAAGAAACATCCTTTACGTTCACTGCTTGGGCCGTCAGGCCGGTCTCGTCGGGGGTCAGGAAAAGCGTATTCTGCCCAACCTGCACCATCGGAATGAACAAGCCCGGCGTGGCAGGGGCGGTGCGGAAGATCAAGCGCCGTTCCCGAGCGGCAGGTCGTCCCCACTTATCTTGCAAGTCAGCCGAAAGGGTGATGGTATAAGTCTGGTCAGGCGCAAAATAACCATCTACAAAGATCTTATCCGGTTGGTATCCAACCGTCACCCGGCTATTCTCCACCGCTGGGGAGATTTGCACCAGCTCCGCCATCTTCTGGTGGGTTTCCACAGGGGCGCTCATCTGGATGATAAAACTTCGGTAGCTATCACTTTTCAGCAGCTCCCCCTCGCCCCGGTTGGTTCCGATCACATCCAGCACCGGCACCGTGGTGAACGCCTGCACCGTGCTCTCTCCCAGACGTGTGCCGCCCGCCGAAGCGGCCTGCCCGCTCAGAATGAGCCGATAAGTCGTATCGCGGGCCAATATTTGCGAGGGCGTAAAGATCAATACGGTATTCTCATCTTCCCACGTAAAAGTACCGGACTCATTGTTCCCCTGCCCATCCTGCAGCCACAGATTTTCCTGCACGCTGTCCGGGTCCATACGCTGGTTAAACACCAGCTCAAATTCCTGATCCAGATCAATTGTGCCTCCCTCAGCATTAGGAGAAATTGACGCCAGGCGCGGCGCAGCCGTAGAGAATGACCATCCTGTGATCTCGTCTTCCCCGCTGGCCAGCCCTGCCCCCACCGTGCTGGTCAGCCCGGCATTCAACATGACCTGATACGCAATCCCGCCGGTCAGCGGCGGATCGGGATAAAAGATGTAGGTGCTGGTATTCAACCATTTGGCATGTCCTTCCGCTGCGGGCTGGATGCTGAACGCCGTCAGCAGATTGGAACCATCATCCGTCAACGGCACCACCGGCTGGTCAAAGGTCACCACCACCGCCGATTCGGGATCTACATCGCTGCTCCCCGGCCGCGGGAGCACATCCACGGCGCGCAGTTCAGCAGCCGGCAGGGGGGAAATGGCCGCTGGTTCTCCTGCGTCTGCCTGCACCTCCTGCGGCGAAATCAAGCCTGAACAGACAATACTGAAAATAACTGTCAGGTTGATCCCCACAAGCATGAGCTTCCTGCCCCCTCGTTGATCGATTCGATTACGCGTTGTGCATGCCATATGCAATTCTCCTGCATGAATGAGAAAAAGATATTCGATACTCCTTCATTATATAGGATTCCGGGGGCAACTGAGCAGTATGAGAAATGAGCGAGTAGGGATCCTAATTGCCAATTCCCCTTTCCCCCCACATGATATACTAATGCGGAACAAATATCACAAGGAATCCCCCATGTCATTAATGAAAAAAATCCTTGAAACCGACAACCGTCTGAGCAGACAACTCAGCCTGCACGATGATGCCTGGCAGGGCTGGCACAAGCTGGCCTCCTTCCTGGCGCACACCGGCGACTCATGGTACATCCTGCCCGTGCTTGGGCTGGTGTGGCTGTTCGCGGGCTGCGAATGGCACAACCGCGCCACCCTGATGGGCATTGGCATCGTCTTCCTTGCCACCCTCGTACTGGCGATGAAATTCACCTTCCGCCGCGCCCGCCCGCCCGGTGACTGGGGCAGTGTCTACCGCAGCACGGACCCGCATTCCTTCCCCTCCGGCCACGCCGCCCGTGTCAGCTATCTGGCCGTGATGGCGATCGGCCTCGGCCCGCTGTGGTTTGCGGTTGTGATGGTCATCTGGGCGCCGCTGGTCGGTCTGGCGCGCATTGCCAAGGGAGTGCATTATCTTTCG
>Ga0334887_1002253_pt1 | contig 22010 bp, 20 predicted proteins | sample GraSluR1_MG_10_FD_207217 | JGI IMG/M metagenome (GOLD analysis project Ga0334887, IMG submission 207217) | Sludge microbial communities from methane-producing bioreactor in Wageningen University, Netherlands - Granular Sludge_18_07-R1 | ecosystem: Engineered > Bioreactor > Anaerobic >...
GACGTTCTGGCCGCCTACCTGCACGAAGAGTTCAAGGACTACCCCGGCCTCAGCGGCCCGATCATCGGCTTCGATGAGAAGGGCGACCGCCTGGGCACCATCCACGCGCTCTACCAGATCAGCGAAGAGGGCGTGATCACCTACTACCCCGAACAACCTCAGCCACAAGCCGAGGAGTAAGCAGTCTCGCCGTGACAGGCGTGAAGGGGGGCGGTGCCATGCCGCCCCCCACTGCCGTAACTCGCACTTACAGAGAGACGCGCGCTTATGGAAACTTTTTTGCAGCAACTCATTAACGGCCTGACCATTGGGGGCTTCTATGCGGTGGTTGCGCTGGGCTACACCATGGTCTACGGGGTGCTCAAGCTGATCAACTTCGCGCATGGCGACATGTTCATGTGGGGGACGCTGGCCGGGTGGGGGCTGCTGACGACCGTGCTGGCCGGCCTCACCGATATGGACCTGGTCGCCATCCTGGTCACCGCCGTGCTGGTGATGGCCTTCATCGGCATGATGGGCATGACCATCGAGCGGGTAGCCTACCGCCCGCTGCGCACCGCTGGCCGTCTGTCCCCGATCATCTCGGCGTTGGGTGCGGCCTTTGCCCTGGAATCGGTGGCGCGCAATGTCTCCCACGCGCGCTGGCGCACCTACCCGGAAGGGCTGCTCAAAGGACTCCCCACGCTTCGCCTGACCGATAAGGTGGCCGTCTCCGGCTTGCAGATTCTCATGCTCGTCGTCTGCGCCGCGATCATGATCGGGCTGTACCTGTTTGTGCAGCGCACGCGCGTCGGAACGGCCATGCGCGCCGTGTCGCTGGATCACAACGTCTCGCGTCTGATGGGCATCAACGTCAACCGCATCATCTCGATTGTGTTTTTCATCGGCCCGGCGCTGGGCGGGCTGGCGGGCTTGCTCATCGGCATCTACTACGGATCGTTCAACTTCACCCTGGGCTGGGTGTTCGGCCTCAAAGCCTTCATCGCCGCCATTCTGGGGGGCATCGGCAACATCCCCGGCGCAGTGTTGGGCGGGTTCATCCTGGGCATCAGCGAGACGATGGTCGTGGCCTACGGCCCGGACATCGGGCTGGCCAATGCGTCGGCCTGGAAAGATGCCATCGCCTACGTGCTGCTCATCGCCATCCTCATCGCACGTCCGACCGGCATCCTGGGCGAGACTGTCGCGGAAAAGGTGTAGCGAGATGAACCGAACACTGGCGCGCCTTGTCCGCCCCTGGATGTGGCAGCTTCTGCTTGTGCTGCTGGCCCTTGCGCTGCCGCTCATGCCGTTCATGGATCGCTCGCGCACGTCGCTGGCGGTGCTGGCCGGCATCTACGTCATGCTCGGCCTGAGCCTGAACCTGGTCGTCGGCTACGCGGGCCTGTTTCAACTGGGCCACGCGGCGTTCTTCGGGCTGGGCGCTTACACGGCGGCCATTCTGAGTATCGAGCGCAACATCACCATCCTGGCGACCATTCCCATTGCGGCGTTGGTGGCGGGCGGGGCGGCGATCCTGATCAGCAAGCCGATCCTCCACCTGCGCGGCGACTATCTGTGCATTGTCACCATCGCCTTCGGCGAAATCTTCCGCATTGGCGTGACCAACAACGCTTTTGGCATCACCGGCGGCGCAAACGGGCTGTTTGGGGCGGGTCGCCCCGAGCTGCCGCTCCCCTGGGTCGAGCCGGTGCCAGCCGTGACACTGGCGCTCGTCCTGGCCCTTCACATCTTCCTGACGCGCAGGAGCGGGTACCTCCTGCGCTGGGGCGGGGCCGCCGTGATCGCGGCAGGGTACTACCTGCCGCCGCTGATCCTGGATCACAAGCCGCTGTTCCTCGTCTCCATGGTGATGGCGGTGAGCGTCGTCATCCTGGGGTCTGTCCTGCGCGATCACAGGGTCAGCGCGCGCGGGCAGATGCTCGCGCTGGTGGCGGTCGTCCTCGTGTTCGGGCTGATCATGGCCGCCGGCTCCGATTCCCTGGTGACGGAGATCGAGGGCAATCTCGACAAGTATTTTCGGGTGGAGGACCCGGTCAAAGTTCTGGGTGCCGAGTTGACGCCGGTCGTCTTCAAGCGCGACGCGCGCCCCTACTATTACCTGGTGCTGGCCTTCATCCTGATCACCCTGGTCGGGATGCGCCGCTTGCAGAACTCGCGGCTGGGGCGCGCCTGGCTCTACTTGCGGGAGGATCAGGTCGCCGCCGAAGCGATGGGCATTGACACGACGCAGGTCAAGCTGGCCGCATTTGCCATCGGCTCGGCGGCGGCGGGCGTGGCCGGCGTGCTCTACGCCAGCCGTTTCACCGTCGTCGCGCCGGAGAGCTTCAACTTCTTGCAGTCGGTCATTATGTTCTGCATCGTGGTGCTGGGCGGCAGCGGGTCGATTCCGGGCATCCTGGTCGGCACGCTGGGCATGGTTGTGCTGCCCGAACTGCTGCGCGACGTGGGGCCGACCTTCCTGTATGAGGGCATCAACCCGGTGCTGATCCTGGCCGTGCTGTTGGGCGGGTACCTCTACAGCGCGCGGCACCGTCTGCGTGGGGCGGCGGTGGAAAGCGGCGCGGTCGCCGTCGCCTTCTTCGCCCCGCCGCTGCTGTTGGGCGAGCCGGCGCTGAGCGTGATCGGCATGTTCATGGTCCTGGCGGCGATCATCGCCATCCCGTTGGTGCGGCGGCGGTCGCACAACGCCCTGCCCTGGGTGGCCGGCGCGCTGGCGGTCTATGTGGTGGTCATGCTGCTGATCGGCAAGGGACTGGGGCCAGACGTGGAGCGCGAAATCTCCGCCTTTCGCATCATGGACTGGCGCGACGGCCTGATGGGTGTGGCCATGGTGGTGATGATGGTGCTGCGTCCGGCGGGCATCATCCCCGAACGGCGGCGCGGGATCGTCGTTTCGGCAGTGGCCGGGGCGAATACCTCGCAGCAGGCCACGTGAGGGACTGGCGATGAACCTGCTCGAAGTAAACTCTCTCAGCAAGAATTTCGGCGGCCTGCGCGCCATTGATTATCTGAGCTTCAGCCTGGCGTCCGGCGAGATTCTGAGCCTCATCGGCCCCAACGGGGCGGGCAAGACGACCGTCTTCAACGTGATCACGGGCATCTACCCGGCGACAGAAGGCACCGTCCTCTTCGACGGCCAGATGATCGTGGAGACACACGCCCGCCGGCGCGAGCGTTTCGCGCGCGCGTTCCTCACTGGCCTGGGAAACTGGATTCCCTGGCTGCCGCACAGGGCGCTGAGGTGGATGGGGATGACGCCCATCCTGCGCCCGCACGATGTCGTGGAGCGCGGCATTGCCCGCACCTTTCAGACGATCCGCCTTTTCCCCCGGCTGACCGTGCTGGAGAACGTCATGGCCGGGCTGCATCACCGGGGGCGGGCCGGGGCGGTCGGCGCGCTGCTCAAGCTGCCGTCCACGTTGCAGGAAGAGAAGTACATTGTGGAGCGGGCCATGCATCACCTGGCCTTCATCGGCCTGGCCGACCGGGCGGACGAACTGGCGCGCAACCTGGCCTACGGCGACCAGCGCCGCCTGGAAATTGCCCGCGCCCTGGCCACCGAGCCGAAGCTGCTGGTGTTGGACGAGCCAGCCGCCGGCCTGAACGAGGCCGAAGGGCTGGCCCTGATGGAGACCATTCACCAGATTCGCCAGAGCGGGATCACCATCCTGCTGATCGAGCACGATATGAAGGTCGTGATGAAAATCTCCGACCGCATCGTGGTGCTGGACGACGGGCGCAAGATCGCCGAAGGCGTGCCCGCCGACATCCAGCAGAACCCGGACGTGATCGCCGCCTACCTGGGCGAAGAACAAGACGAGGTGGTGTGATCGTGGCCCTGCTTGAGCTGCGCAACGTCAGTACTTACTACGGCAATATCCGCACCCTGAAGGATATTTCGCTGCAGGTTGAGGCCGGCCAGATCGTCACCTTGATCGGGGCGAACGGCGCGGGCAAGACCACTACCCTGCGCACCATCTCCGGCTTGCTGCGGCCCCGCAGCGGCGAGATCATCTTCGACGGGACGCCGATTCACCTGCTCCCGGCGCACCAGATCGTCTACCTGGGACTCACCCAGGCCCCAGAAGGACGGCAAGTCTTCCCGACGCTGACCGTGCAGGAAAACCTCAACATGGGGGCCTACTCGCTGGGCAATAATCGCGCGTCTATCGAGGCCAACCGTGCCCGCGTGTACGATCTGTTTCCGCGCCTGGCCGGGCGCAAGAACCAGTTGGGTGGCACCCTGTCCGGCGGCGAGCAGCAGATGCTCTCCATCGGGCGCGCGCTGATGGCCAGCCCCAAGCTGCTGATGCTCGACGAGCCGTCGCTGGGGCTGGCCCCGCTGCTGGTCAGGGCGATCTTCGAGACGATCCAGACGATCAACGAGCAGGGCGTGACTGTGCTACTGGTCGAGCAGAACGCGCGCGCCGCGCTGCGGCTGGCCGACTACGGCTACGTGCTGGAAACCGGTACCATCGCCCTCGAAGGCCCGGCGTCTGACTTGCTGCAATCGTCGCGCGTCCGGCAGGCGTACCTGGGCGAGAGGGTATGAGTGACCCGCCACTGGGTGTGGTACCTCGCCGCTATCACGGGGACGGGCCTGATGGCGACGCTGGGCGCGTTCGTCCGCCAGGTGTCTGCCGGCAACGAGCTAACCATCGCCCTGGGGCGCTTCAGCATCGGCTTTGTGTGTCTGGCGGCTCTGCGCGGGCTGCGGGGCCGTCCGGCGGATGAGCAACCGCTGCGCCTTACCTGGCCGCTGCTCGCCTCTGGCCTGGCGCTGGCGATCTTCGTGGTGTGCTACTTCCGGGCCGTCGTCAGCGGGACGCTGGCCAGCGCGGCCTTCCTGCTCTACCTGGGGCCGCTAATCGCCAGCACGCTTGCGGCGCTGTGGCTGGGGGAGGGGTTCAGCCGGACGAGCGGGCTGCTGCTCGGCTGCGCCCTGCTGGGGACGCTCTTCATCACCGAGTTCCGCCTGCCGACCGGAGCGGATGAGATCGAGGGGCTGGTCTTCGGCTTCCTCTCCGGGCTTTTCTACGGCCTGTTCCTGGTGCTGAACAACCAGAAGATGCAGGCCGGGGGATCGAGCCAGGCGCGCACGTCCGCCCAGTTCCTGGTCGCGTCGCTGGTGATGCTGCCGGTCGTCGCCGCCAGCGGCGTCAGCCTGGAGCCGTTAGACATCCCCTGGATCGTGGCGGTGGGCGTGCTGCACGGCTTCGTGGCGCTGACCCTGGTGATCGCGGCGCTCGGCCATCTGAAGACGGTCGAGTACGGCACCATCGCCTACGGGGAGCCGGTCGCCGCCGCCCTGATCGGCGTATTCGCCTACCACGAGAGCATCGCGCCGCTGCAGATCGCCGGCTGCCTGCTGGTGCTGGGGGCGGGCATCGCGCGCGTGCTCATCAGGGAAGATGCGGCGCGCTGACAAAGGGTGCTGCTCTGCTGCGCCCGGCGCGGGGGCGTATGCGGCACGCCCTGCGCCGGACACAGGCGCTCCAACGCCAGACTTCCGAAGTTTGCGCAAACTTCGGAAGTCTTTTTTGTGGGGCCGCCCTGCGGCCAGACGGGTTCAAATGGATTGTGCCATCAGGAGCATTGTAACTATCGGCGCGGCGGGCAGCAGTGCTACACTGAGAAGCGAACGTGCGAAGGCCAGGGCAGAGATGCAGAAGGAGGTGCCCCGACCGCGATCACCAGCACACCCTCTCAGGCGTTGGTGGGCCACCAGCGAGCAAGCTGGCAGGCGCGCCAGGGCTGCTGTCACACAAGAGAGCTTAGACATAAGGAGTTTTCGAGGATTCGCTTATGGCACCATCAGACGCCATCACCCACGATGTGATCGTCATCGGGGCGGGGCTGGCCGGCACCTGGGCGGCCATGTCCGCGATGGAAGCGGGCGTGCGCGATGTGGCCGTGCTGTCCAAGCTGCACCCGCTGCGCTCGCACAGCGGGGCGGCCCAGGGCGGCATCGCCGCCGCGCTGAACAACGTCCGCCCGGTCGCGGGCACTGGCCCGCGCGGCCCGCTGGAACAGATTCCCCCCGACGCCGAGCCGATTGATAGCTGGGAGCTGCACATGTTCGACACCATCAAGGGGTCGGACTGGCTGGGCGACCAGGACGCCATCGAGATCATGGTCAAAGAGGCCATTGACATCGTTTATGCCTACGAGCATATGGGCTGTGTCTTCAGCCGCACGCCCGACGGGCGCATCGCCCAGCGGCGCTTCGGCGGGCACAGCACGCCCCGCGCCAACTACGCCGCCGACTGGACGGGGCACGTCCTGCTGCACACCATTCACGAGCAGGCGCACAAGCACGGCGTCAAGTTCTACAGCGAGTGGTTCGCCCTCGACCTGATCGTGGAAGACCGCGTGTGCAAGGGCGTGGTCGCTATGAACATCCAGACGGGCGAGATCGTTACCCTGCGCGCCAAAGCAGTCATGTTCGGCACGGGCGGCTACGGGCGCGCTTGGAAGATCACCTCCAACGCCCTCGCCAACACGGGCGACGGCGTGGCCATCGCCTACAACGCCGGTATCTCGCTGATGGACATGGAGTTCGTGCAGTTCCACCCGACGGGGCTGTACCGGCATGGCATCCTGATGAGCGAAGCGTGCCGCGGCGAGGGCGGCTATCTGCTCAACAAACACGGCGAGCGTTTCATGGAGAAGTACGCGCCGGACAAGATGGAACTGGCCCCGCGCGACCTGGTGAGCCGCTCTGAGCAGCGCGAAATTGACGAGGGGCGCGGCGTCGAGGAGGACGGCCAGGGCATCTACCTGGACCTGCGTCACCTAGGCCGCGACAAGATCATGGAGCGGCTGCCCCAGGTGCGCGATATCGCCCTCAAGTTCGTCGGCGTGGACATCATAGACGGGCTGTGTCCCATCCAGCCGACCGCCCACTACAGTATGGGCGGCATCCCCGCCGACGCGAACGGCCAGGTGATCGCCGACGCCGAGGGAACGCCCATCACCGGCCTGTACGCCGCCGGGGAGTGCGCCTGCATCAGCGTGCACGGGGCCAACCGCCTGGGCACCAACAGCCTGCTCGATGCCTCCGTCTTCGGGCGGCGGGCGGGCTACGCCATCGCTGAGTTCATCAAGGGCGGCGCGGCGCTCCAACCGGTCGAGGGCGACCCGGCAGCGCCCGCCCGCCAGCGCATCGCCCGCCTGATGAGCGATCCGCCGGGCGGCAAGGGTGAGTCCTGGGGGGCGATTGCCCGCGCGCTCAAGGAGACGATGACCGCCAATGTCGGCATCTTCCGCGATGAAGCGCGGCTGAAGACTGCCCTGGCCGACATCCGCACCCTGCAAGAGCGCTTCGAGCGGGCGCGCGTCATGGATCGCAGCAAGCGCTTCAACACCGACGTGCTGGGAGCCATCGAGACGGAGAACCTGCTTATCTTCAGCGAGGTGATCGCCGTCAGCGCGCTGGCGCGCACCGAGAGCCGGGGCGCGCACGCCCGCACCGACTACCCCAGGCGCGACGACGAGAACTGGCTCAAGCATACCCTGGCCCACAAGACGCCCGACGGCCCCGCCCTGAGCTACAAGGGCGTGACCATTGACTGGGAGAAGTACCCGCCGCAAGAGCGGAAGTATTGAGGGAGTTGTCAGTCGTCAGTTGTCAGTGATCAGTTTTCGGTCGTCAGCCTGCGGCCAGCGGTCGGCGAGCATCCTTTGGCGGCGCGCAGAGGGCGCAGGCAGACCGGGAAAATACTGACAACTGATCACCGAATACTGAAGACTTTTGCCGGAGGCATTGTGTATGGCGACAAATGGCTCTGTCCCCACCGTAACCATTCGCATCCAGCGCTTCAACCCGGATGTGGATAAGAAACCGTATCTGCAAGAGTTCCAGGTCAAGGCCCCGCCGGGCAAGACCATCCTCGACGCCCTGCACGAGATCAAAGAGGAGCAGGATGGCAGCCTGACCTTCCGTCGCTCGTGCCGCCACGCCATCTGCGGAAGCTGCGCGATGAACGTCAACGGCAGGCACATGCTCGTCTGTGACGCGCCGCTGCGCGAGCACCTCGACCGCAAGGGCGTCCTCACCCTGCGCCCGCTGGCCTACCTGCCGATCATCAAAGACCTGGTGGTGGACCGCAGCAGCTTCTGGGAGCAGTACCTGCGCGTCAAGCCCTGGCTGATCCCGCCGGAGAACATCCCCGAAAAGGAATTCCGCATGAGTCCGGCGGAGGTCGCCGCGCTGCGCGACGCCGAGCACTGCATCATGTGCGGCGCGTGCTACTCGTCGTGCCAGATCATCGCCCTGACCAAGCAATACATCGGGCCGCACGCGCTGCTCAAAGCGTTCCTGCGCGTGCTCGACCCGCGCGACAGCGCGCCCGCCGAGCGCCTGGCCGACCTGGATCGCGGCGACGGGGTGTATCGCTGCCACACCATCTTCAACTGCATTGACGCCTGCCCCAAGAACCTGAACCCGACCGAGGCCATCGAGACGCTGCGCAAGCTGGTCATCAAGCGCCAGGCGTTTGAGGCTGCGCGCGCCGAGCGCCAGCGCCGACTCGATCAGCCCATCGAGATCGTGGGCGAGACCCCGGCGCTCTCAGGAGGTGAGTGAGCATGTATCGCAGCACCGGCTTCATTGCCTTTGTCCTGCGCCGCCTGACGGGGGTGGCCCTGGTGATCTACCTGCTGCTCCATATATGGGTCATTGGCGGCATCAACAGCGGCGCGGAGACGTTCAACGACCGCATGGAGTTCCTGGGCAAGCCCTTCTTCCGTCTGCTGGAGATCGGGTTGCTGGCGGCGGTAGTCTATCACGGCGTAGATGGCATCCGCCTGTTAATTGGCCACTACTTCCAGGTGACCGAGTACCGGCGCGGGCTGTTCTACGCGGTGATCGTCGTGTCGGGCATCCTCGTCATCGCTGGCGGGGTGCCGATCCTGCTGTTCGCGCTGGAAGGCTGAGAGGAGGCGGCCATGCGAATCTTCCTGATGCAGCGGTGGAGCGCGGTGGCGCTGCTCGTCTTCCTGACGCTCCACATGGTCGTGGTGCACTACCCGCCGGGCCACATTGACGTGGATCGCGTGCTGGAGCGGCTGGACGACCCGCTGTGGAAAGCGATAGACATCGCCTTCCTGGTCGCCGTGCTGACTCACGCGCTGAGCGGCGCGTACATGGTTATCACTGACGTGCAGCGTTTCAACGTCTACAAACGGGTGTTTGCCTGGGTCGGGGCCTTCACCGGCATGCTGCTGTTCATCTACGGCACGCAGACGATCCTGGCGTTCTGAGCTGAACGCTGCCCTCATAGTGTGTGTTTCAGACTTCCGAAGTCTGCGCAGACTTCGGAAGTCCTGTCTTGGCCTCACCCCCAGCCTCGCTGCGCTCGGCTTGCCCCCTCTCCATTCGAATGGAGAGGGGGCGGCGAGGCACGTCAGCGCCGAGCGGGAGTGAGGTCAAAATCCCCACGGCAAGCGATTTGGTGACAACCTTTGCGCACACCCTACTTGACCAAAGTCAATGACCCCAGGGAAAGAACGCGGTACAATGCTTCAAGGTCGGTTGAAATGTCTGTACCCTGATGAGGATGGGCGATCATGGGCGTGTTGCGAACAATAGTGCCCACCGTCGGGCGACGGTGGCTGTATCTGGCGGCGGGAGTGCTGTGGGGCGCGGCAGGGGCGATGCTCTGCGCCCGCGCCTACGGCTGGCTGGCGTCCGAAGACACGGCGCACGCCCTGCTGCACCTGACCATTGGTGCGGCCTGCGGCGCGCTGATCTACCGCTTCAAGTTCTCGCGGGTGGCCGATAAGAACATCCGGCGCATCAGCCGCCTGGCCGAGCGTGCCCATCTGCTGGCCTTCCAGTCGCCGCCCACCTACCTGCTGATCGCCTTCATGATGGGGCTGGGCATCGCCCTGCGCCATTCGGGGCTGCCCCGCTACCTCCTGGCCATTCTCTACCTGAGCATCGGCCTAGGGTTGGTGCTGGCCAGCCTGCGCTACTACCACTACGTGCAGTCGCCGGCTCGCTCTCAAGTGCCGGCTTCGGATTCGGCGGGCAGGTGAGCGCGGATAAACGCCCCCGTCTTCTCAGCGACAAGCTGCCACTCCGCATCGAGCGTCAGCACGTGACCCGACCGTTCCAACACCAGCCGCGTGATGTCCTCCGTCGCCACGTCGCGCGCGATCAGGTCGGCGACGGCCGGCGGCACCGAGCGATCCCCCTGGCTGGTAACGATCAGCAGCGGGACGGTCACGCGCGGCAGCTCGCGCCGGACATGGGCGATCAGCTTGAAGAGCTGATGCCCGGCGGTCACCGGATACCGCTCATAGCCCCACGTCAGAGCGCTGGCGTCGGGATCCGCCCAGTCGCCTTTGCCTTTGGGGAATGTGCGCAGTATGGGCTTGAGGACGGGCGCGATCCATTCGCGCCAGCGGCCGGAGACCTGCATGGCGGGCGCGTAGAGCAGCGCCCCGGCCAGATCCGGGTGGTGGGCGGCCAGATGCAGAGCCAGCACGCCACCCATGGAGAGTCCGCCGACGAAGACGGTGGCGCAGCGCGCTCGCAAGTCGTCCAGCGCGCCCTCCACGTGCGCGGTCCACTGCTGCCAGCGCACGCCGTTGCAGTCGGCCAGCGTGGTGCCGTGACCCGGCAGCAGCGGCGCAGCGACGGTCAGCCCCTCGCCGTACAGGTAATCGCCAAGCCGTCGCATCTCCGGCGGCGCGCCGGTGAAACCGTGAATCAGCAGGACGCCGACCGGCCCACCGGCGAGAAAGAACGGCCCCGGGGTGATCGGTTCGGGTTGGGACAAAGTCATCGCTCCTGTGTCATTGGTTGCTGTCTGATCTGCCTGATCTGAGGTCATGCCTGCCGGACCACCTGCGTTTCGCCCAGGTGATGGTGGCGCAGCTCGTAGCTGACCGGGTCGCCGCTGGCCAGGTGGCGGATCGTGCCGACGAGCAGCGAGCCCGGCGTCAGCACCAACGGCAGCGTGATGTGCACGAAGCCCACCAGGTCCGTGTGCGGGACGTCCGCCAGCGGCACCCAGACCGGCTCGCCCTCCTCGCTGCCGCGCAGAGTCCCTTCGCGCACGGTGGCCACGAACAGGTCGGCGGAGATGGTCAGCGGGCGCTCAACGTTGTAGAGAAGCAGGTGCCCGCGCTGCTCGCACAGGTCGAGGACCAGCCCCGCTTCCTCGTAGACTTCGCGGCGGGCTGCTTCTTCGGGCGTCTCGCCGAACTCGACCAGCCCCTGCAACCCGTCCCACTTGCCGGCGAATGGCTGGTGATTGCGCTGCAGCAGCAGCACTCGGTCGCCATCGACCACGAAGATGACGCTGCCCTGTACGATACGTGGCGATGTGCTCATGGATCAGGCCCTTTCGACTCGCGCCCGCGCGTCAACGGCCCACGCACCCGCGCCGCTCTCCATAACCATCAGCGGGTTGATCTCGACTTCGGCCACGTCCGGGTGATCGTGGGCGAGTTGGGCCAGCCGCACGATGGCGTCAATCACCGCCGCGCGGTCGGCGGGCGGCGCGCCGCGAAAGCCCGCCAGCAGCCTGCCCGCGCCAGTGCGGTCGAGCAGCGCGCCGGCTTGCTGGGGCGTCAGCGGGGCCAGCTCGAAGGCCACGTCGCGCAGCAGTTCGACCTGCGTGCCGCCCACACCCGCCATGACCAGCGGCCCGAACTGCGCGTCGCGCACGATGCCCACGATCAGGTCCACCCCCGGCGGGATCATCTTCTGCACGAACGCGCCCTCAATAGCCGCGTCCGGCACGCCGTGCGCGCGGGCGCTCGCCAGCAGGTCGGCGAAGGCGGCGCGCACCGCCTGCGGCCCGTCCAGGTTGAGGGCCACGCCGCCGATCTCGCTCTTGTGCACCACGTCCGCCGCCGCCAGCTTGAGCACGACCGGATAGCCGATCTGCCCGGCGAGGGCCACTGCGCTGTCCGCGTCGGCGGCCAGGCCCGCGCCCGGCACGCGGATGCCGTAGGCTTCGAGCAGCGCGTCGAGCGCCTCTGGAGGCAGCCACCCGCCCGCCGGAGCAGACTCCAGGGCCGCGCGCGCCGCCAGTCGGTCGCAGCCCTGCGGCGGCTGCGGCTGGTGCGGCTCGCCGTTGGCGTCGAGCCACTGCTTGCGCCGCCACATGGCCGCCAGCGTGCTGCCGACGCGCTCCGGGAAGGCGAAATTGGGAACGCGACGGCGGTGCAGCACGGCGGTCGCGTCGCTGATCGAGGCCAATCCCATGATGACGGCCAGCACCGGCTTGCCCCGCCCGTTGAACTCAGCGATGACTTCGGCCAGGCTGAGCGGCGCGAACCAGTCTTGCGGCGCGGTGATGGCGACCACTGCATCTACAGTGGGATCGCTCAGCAGGGCGTCGAGGCACAGCGCGTAAGTGGCCGGCCCCGGCCCGGCCAGGATGTCCACCGGATTGCTGACGCTGGCCGCTGCCGGGACGCGCTTGCGCATAAACGCCTTCGTCTCCTCGGTGAGCGGGGCAAGCTGCATCCCCGCCGCTTCGAGGGCGTCTACGGCCAGGATGCCCGGCCCGCCGGAGTTGGTGAGGATGGCCACGCGGTTGCCCTGCGGCAGGGGCTGCCAGGCCATCGCCCGGCCCCAGTCGAATAGCTCTTCCATCGTGCTGGCGCGCAGCACGCCCGCCCGCCGGAAGGCCGCGTCATACGCTTCCGCGCGCCCGGCGAGCGCCCCGGTGTGGCTGGCGACCGCCGCCGCCCCGCCAGAGCCACGCCCGGCCTTCAGAGCGATGATCGGCAGCTTGCGCGCCACGTCGCTGGCCGCCTGGACGAAGGCTGCCCCGTCCGACACGCCCTCGATGTAGGCGGTGATCACCCGTGTCTGCTCGTCGCGCCCGATGGCCGTGAGCATCTCCGCCTCGTTGACATCGGCCTGGTTGCCCAGGCTGACCAGCCGGCTGAAGCCGACGCCCGCCCCGCGCGCCCAGTCAATTACCGCCGCGCAGACCGCGCCCGACTGCGACAGGAAGGCGATGTCGCCGGGGGGCGGCGTGCCCTTGACGAACGTGGTGTTGAGCGGGGTGTGCGTGTCAATGGCGCCAATCCCGTTCGGGCCGAGCAGGCGCATCCCGTACTGGCGGGCAATGCGCACGACTTCGCGCTCGCGCGCCGCGCCCTCCGGCCCCACCTCGCGGAAGCCACCGCTGATGACGATGGCTGCCCTGATCCCACGCTGCCCGCACAGTTCCAGCTCGGCGGGGACGTGCCGCGCCGGGACGACGAGGATGGCCAGGTCGAGCGGGTCGGGCGCTTCGAGCACGGAAGGGTAGGCGCGCCGGTCGTAGATCTCGGCGGCGTGGGGGTTGATCGGGTAGATCGGCCCGTCGTAGCCGTACTCGACCAGGTTGCGCACCACGCCGTGACCGAGTTTCTGCGGGTCGCGCGAGGCCCCGATGACCGCGATGCCATGCGGACGAAAGAAAATATCGAGCGTTGTGTCGGGCATAAATCTCTCCTAGGGGACGAGAAAAGCAGTCAAACCGGCCTCCAGGTGCTGATCGTGCCACAAAAGGCGGGCGGGGGCAAAGGGAGAAACGAGGCGTTTGAAGTCTGCGGCGGGGCGGCACTTTAGGTTGCGGAAAACGGAGTGGACATTCTGCGCAATGGCCGTGCTGAAGAGGAGGGGCACATTCCCCTGAGGAACGTGCCCCACCACTGACCCGGCCTACCACCCGCGCCCGGCGATGCGCTCCTCGACCGGCATCGTCGTCACGCCGATGCCGACCATTGGCTCGCCCAGGTCGCGGCTGACCTCGGCGATGATCTTCGGGTCGGTGTAGTGCGTCACCGCCTCGACGATGGCCTTGGCTCGCTTGGCCGGGTTGCCGCTCTTGAAGATGCCGGAGCCGACGAACACGCCGTCCACGCCAAGCTGCATCATCAGCGCCGCATCAGCGGGGGTTGCCACACCGCCCGCTGCGAAGTTGACCACCGGCAGCCGGCCTAGCTCTGCCGTCTCCTTGACCAGCTCGTAGGGCGCGCCGATCTCTTTGGCATAGGTCATCAGCTCGTCTTCGCGCATGGTTGTCAGACGGCGAATCTCGCCGAGCACGGCGCGGGCGTGGCGCACCGCCTCGACTACATCGCCGGTGCCGGCCTCGCCTTTGGTGCGGATCATTGCCGCGCCCTCGCCGATGCGCCGCAGCGCCTCGCCCAGGTTGCGGCAGCCGCAGACGAACGGCACCTTGAAGTCGTGCTTGTTGATGTGATACTGCTCGTCGGCGGGCGTCAGCACTTCGCTCTCGTCAATGTAGTCCACGCCAATCGCTTCGAGCACCTGCGCCTCGACGAAATGCCCGATGCGGCACTTGGCCATGACCGGGATGCTGACCGCGGCCATGATGCGCTCGATCAAGGCGGGGTCGCTCATGCGGGCTACGCCGCCGGTCGTGCGGATGTCCGCCGGGACGCGCTCCAGGGCCATGACGGCGACCGCACCGGCTTCCTCGGCGATCTGCGCGTGCTCCGGCGTGACCACATCCATGATCACGCCGCCCTTGAGCATCTGCGCCAGGCCGCGCTTGAGGGCGACTGTGCCCTTCTGCGCGCCGTTGTTGGAGGTAGGGGTATTGTCTGCCATGTGTCTCTCTCCTTATGCTTATGCTCGTATCGCGCGCGGCCTATACAGGCTCTACGCGAGAAATCCCAAAAACAGCCGTCAGCCTTTAGCGAACAGCTATCAGCTATCAGCCCACAGCGCCGCTGCTCTGCTGCGTCCCCAGAGCCACTTCCTTTTCCCGCCCCACGACAGATCACCACTCGCTTCTCACAGGATCGGCGCGCGGCGCACTGCCGGCGCATACGTCTGCTGCCAGTCCTGCCAGGCCGCGCCCAGCCGCCGGAAGCCTTCCTCGATACGCGCGGGCGGGTGCGCGGCGAAGTTCAGCCGGATATGGCGGCTGCCGCCGCCGTCGGTGAAGAAGAGCGTGCCGATGGCATAGGTCACCCCATGCCGGATAGCAGTGACGTATAGCTCGGCGGAGGTCGGCCCGTCGTCGGGCAGGCGCACCCACAGGTACAGGCCGCCGCTTGGCTCAGCCCACTGCGACCCCGGCGGCAGGTAGCGCGTCGCCGCCAGGCATGCCGCCGCGCAGCGTTCGCGTAGCTCTTGCCGCACGCGGTTGAGGTGCCCCACCAGCGCGCCGTTGGCCAGGAAGACGTGGATCGCGCGCTGGTTGAGGCCGGGCGTGCAGATGTCCGCCGCCTGTTTGACGCGGGCCAGCCGCTCGCGCAGCGGCCCGCTGGCGATCACGTAGCCGATGCGCGTGCCCGGCAGCAGAATCTTCGAGAAGCCGCTGGTGTGCAGCACCAGGCCGCCCTCGTCGAGTGCCTTGAGCGGCGGCGGAGGCGTCCCCCGATAGCCGAGTTCGTGATAGACCGCATCCTCCAGCACGGGGATGTTGTGCTGCGCGGCCAGCGCCAGAAGCTGCCGCCGCCGGTGCAGGGGCATCACCGCGCCCGTCGGGTTGTGGAACGTCGGCGCGGCGTAGATCAGGCCTGGGCGATGCTCGCGGATGGCGGCCTCAACCGCCTCCAGGCGCATCCCGTCGCCGTCCACCGGCACGCCGATGGTGCGCACGCGCCGCACGTGCGCGATGTCGAGCAGGCCCAGGTAGGTCGGGTTGGCCGTGATCAGCGCGTCGCCCTCGCCGAGCACCGTCTGCACGACGAGATCGAGCGCCTGCTGCGTCCCCCCGGTGATCAGCACGTCGTCGGGCTGGCAGTGAATGCCCAGCGACGACACGTACTCGGTCACACCGGCGCGCAGGGGTGGGTAGCCGTCTGCCTCCTCATAAGCGACCGCCGCCGCGCCGTCGCGGTCCAGCACCAGGTTGAGCGCGCCGCGCAGCGCCTCCACAGGCAGGAATTCCTCCGGCGGCGCGCCGCCGCTGAAGGCGATTACGCCGGGCTGCTCGGCCAGCCGCGTGATCTCGCGCATGGGGATGTCCGGTGCGCCGGGGAACTGGCGGGACGCCGCTTCAGGGCTGCGCACGGGCGCGCGCCTGCCGCTGACGTAAGTGCCGCGCCCGGCGTGCGCCGCGATCAGCCCCTCGGCCTGCAACTGGGCGTAGGCGCTGACCACGCTGATCCGCCCGATCCCGAGCTGGCGAGCCAGGTCGCGCGTCGGCGGCAGGCGGTCGCCAGGGGCCAGACGCCCGCTCTCGATCTGCGCGCGGAAGTGGCGCGCGATCTGCTGGTAGATCGGCTCCAGCGAGTCTTTGACGAGCGTCACGTCGAGAAAACGGGTTCCCATGCTTTGATCGTAACAGGACCATAGGGCCGCGTATAGGGCCAATTAGGACCAATAGGGGATTCGGGCGGAGTGGGTTTGTGTTGTGGGGAGAATGAAGCGGAGAACCCTACCTGAGCCAATTGAGGTCGTGGCCAATGAGCAGTTCGGTTAGCTGGGCGTGATGCGTGGTCTTCATAGCCACCGCTTCTGAGTCGAAGCCATGCTGATCGGCCAGCGCCCTGACTTCGGGCACGTTATCGTAGGTCATCAGGAAGTCCCCTGCCAGTCTCCCGACAAGCCGGAATAACTCCGCATGGTCTATCTGCCAGTGAGTATAGAGGCGACTCCCTGGTTTCTTCTCGGAAGCTGTATAGGGAGGATCAATGAAGAAGACCGCGTCGTTGTTGCCAATGTACTGGCGCATGACTTCCAGGCCATCTCCATGTATGAAGCTAAGACGGTCACGGATCGCGTCAATAGCGATGATCCGCTTCCGCAATGTCGCTGGATACCAGCGCGAGCGAATGCCTCTGCCATTTTCGCCGAACTTGAGCTTACCAGCGCCCTCAGCCAGAATCCCGCCCCTGTTCACCCGGTTTCTGACGATGGTTTGCAGGGCATATTCTTGCGGCGTCAGATTATCTCGACGCAGGAATCTATCCACGTTTTCGGCAGTGAGCTTGAAGTCTTCAATCTGCTTGGCAAGCCGCAGGCCTTCGCCGCGATTGATGATCGTCTCCCACACTGCCGCAACCTGGTCGTCCATCTCCACCAGGACCACATGATCAGCCAGGTGCTCGGCTGCCACTGTGAGTCCTATAATGGCACCGCCTGCAAACGGTTCGACAAAGAACTCTGGCCTATGAGGAAGGCTGTCCAGCCATCGGTAGACACGCGGCACCAGCCAGGTTTTGCCGCCTGGATACCTGAAAGGACTGCGGTGCTTGACTGACGCCACATTCACGACATGCTCAGCCGGCAGCGGCGACAGTCCTGGGAGGTGTAGTTGGCTCATGAACTCTGCCTACAAGAGATCGGCTAATGTCGGTGCATCGGGCGGGTTTTCTTCGCCTTCCAGTTTCTTATCCAGCTTCTCCTGCAACACACCTATGAATTCCTCCACAGGCCCAGGCTCAGCCGTCATAATCTGATCCAGAACTGGCCTGAACAGAGTATGTGCAGTGCGCTCCAACTTCAGATGATACAGCTTCTCCTCAGAGTCGTAGGCCAAATCATAGATCAACCAGATCATATCCGCTTCTTGTGGCTCAACCTCAGGTAGCGGTGGCAGCGTTCGGAAGAACTCAGCGTGCAGCGCCACAGCCTGCTTTATACCCCAATGCCTGAGAATACCGCCTTTGGTGATGAGTTGCGGCACAAGTCTCTTGCGTGAAGAGGAGAGATAATCTGGTCGGGGGTAATTGGGCTGGTTGGCCCAGTCCAAGTCATAGCGCCCAGCGGGATCCTCCATATAGTACTCAAATGGCTGGCGGATATTGCCAGAGACATAGACCGCCTGAACTTCCAACGTGCCCAAATCCGTCACCCGCCCTCTGTCGTCGTAGGAAACCAGCACCAGATCAATATTGCCGGCCGATCTTCCGCCCCGATCATTAAGACGAATTTCCCCTAGAGATGTCCAATTAGCGGCTGGAGGGAAGAAAAACGCTGCTGCCTCTTCCACTATCAGCCAATCTTGGCGAAAGCGAATGGGGCAGATAATGGCGATGCTGTGCTCGCCTGTAAAAATGCTACAGACGCCTAAAGGATTGTTGGCCTTATCTTTGGTGCAGTTCGGAACCCGGTTGTTGTAAGGGCAGAGCTTGTGTTTCCGGTAGCGATTGGCTTTGTCCGACCCATTGTCAATTGGAAAACCAAACACCTCTGCCAATGGATGCTGATGCATGAGTTCCAGGCTCCCATTGTGTCAGTTCTCGCCATATCTTCATGTGTGCTCATAGGGTACCATAGAACATCCCCGATCTGTACTCTTACGCGCACCCTCCCTCCACCTCCCCGCGCGATCTGCGCTACAATACGGCTGCGCCTGACCGTTCGCTCCCCGGAGAGTCGCCCGGCCTATGACCGACGCCCCCCCGCGCAACCTGCTCTTCGTCTCCGCCTACAGCGGGCTGGGCGGCGGCGAGAGCGTCCAGCTCAACCTGATGGGCGCGCTCGACTGCCGACGTTGGCGGCTGCATCTGGTTTGCCCGCGCGAGGGGGGGCTGCCCGAGGCGGCGCGCGCCCTCGGCGTGACGATGCACCTGCTGCCCTATCGCGGCGCGACGGCCTGGTTCATCCCGGCGATCTGGACGCGCTTCCCGGTCGCGCAGCGGTTGGCGGCGCTGGTTCGCGCGCAGGGAATTCACGCCATCCACAGCGACTACCATTCGCTGCCCTTCGCGGCGGCAGCAGCGCGTGCGACGGGCGTCCCCGTCCTCTGGAATGCGATGGGCTGGTGGTTCCCGGCCCGGCCCTGGCAACGCCAGTTCTTTCGAGCGCAGGTGACGCAGATTATCGCCATCACCCAGGCGGTGCGCGACCGCTGGCTGGCCGCGTCGGGATCGTTCCTGGCGGCGGAACGCATCCCCGTGCTCGTGCCCGGCGTAGACCCCGATCACTTCCACCCCGGCGTGGACGGGTCGCCGGTGCGCGCCCGGCTGGGCATCGGGCCGGACGCCCCCCTGGTGGGCATGATCGCCCGCTTCCAGCGCGTCAAGGGACACGATGTCTTTCAGGCGATGGCCCACCGCGTCGCCGCGCAGATGCCGGAGGCGCGCTTCGTCGTGGCCGGCGAGAACGTCTTCGGCGTGGGCAAAGACGAAGCCTACAAGCGAGCTATCCTCGACGCGGCAAAGTCCGACCCGATCCTGCGCGAGCGCCTGACTTATCTCGGCTTCTGGGACGACGCGCGCCAGGTCGTCGCCGCCTCGGATGTGATCGTCTGCCCGTCGCGCTTCGAGTCTCTGGGGATGGTGCACCTGGAGAGCATGGCGATGGGCCGCCCGGTCGTCAGCATGGACAACGGCGGCCCCGCCGAGACGGTCGTGGACGGCGAGACGGGCTTCCTCGTCCCTCCGGACGCGCCCGACGCCCTGGCCGGGCGCGTGATCGCACTGCTGCGCGACCCGGCGCTGCGCGCGCGCATGGGCGCGGCGGGGCGGGCGCGCGTGTTGGCCCACTACACGGCGGCGGGCTACGCGGCGCAGTTTTCGCGCCTGGTCGAGAGTCTGGTATAACACGCGCTATGGACATCCTGCTCATCTCGCGCTGCCCGCCTTTCCCGCTCTATCGCGGCGACAGCCTGATCATCTACCACCTGGCCCACGAACTGGCCGCGCGCTACCACCAGATTGACCTGCTGGCCTACTACCAGCAGCCGGAAGACCTGGCCGACGTGCCGCGCTATGAGCGCCTGTTTCGCAGCGTGCAACTCATCCGCGAGCCGCGCCGCTCGCTGCCCAGCCTGCTGCGGCGCTACGCGCGCCCGGCAGCGCGCTACCCCCGGCGCGCCGGCGCGAGCTGGTCGCCGGAGATGTGGCGCGCCGCAGCCCGGCTGCTGGAGACGCGCGGCTACGACGTGGCGCACCTGTTCGGCGGCGTGCACGTCTACGAGTTCCGCCACCTGGTGCGCGGCCTGCCCAACGTGATCGTTCCTTACGAGTCCTACAGCCTGTGGCTGGAGCGCGCCGCCGCCGAAGCGCGCGGACTTGGGGCGCGGCTGCTCACCCGGCTGCGGCGGCGCATGGCGCGCGGCTTTGAAAGCTGGATGTTCGACGGCTTCGACCGCACGGTGGTGCTCACCGACCGCGACGCCGACGCCCTGGGCGCCCTCAACCCGCGCACGCCCCTGGTGACCATCCCCAACGGCGTGGACGTGGACTACTTCACCCCAACCGGCTACGAGCCGGAGGAGCCGGCGCTGCTCTTCAGCGGCAACTACGACTACGCACCCAACCTCGACGCGGCGCTGCGCCTGGCCCGCGACATCTTCCCGCGCGTGCGGGCGCGCGTCCCGGCGGCGCGGCTGCTGCTGGTGGGCGGCAACCCGCCCCCCGCGCTGCTGGCCTGCGCCTCCGAGGCGGTCACCGTCACCGGGCGCGTGCCGGACATTCGCCCCTATTTCGAGCAGGCGCTGATCTTCGTCAGTCCGCTACGGCTGGGGGCGGGGATCAAGAACAAAGTGCTGGAGGCGCTGGCCATGGGCGTGGCTGTCGTCGCCACGCCGCTGAGCTGCGATGGCATCCCGGTCGTGCCCGGCGAGCACGTCCTCTTCGGTGAGACGGACGAGGACCTGGTCAGCGGTGTGCTGCATCTGATCGAAGATGGGGAGCGGCGGCAGGCGTTGCGTCAGGCGGGACGCCAGCTGATCGAGGAGCACTTCACTTGGCAGCGCGTCGCCAGCCAGTACGAGGCCCTCTACCGCACGATCATCGCTGAGCGGCGCGGGCGGCGGGCGCAGTAGGGGGCCGCAGATTCCTGTTTCCAGGGCAGAGCTTCACTGTATAAGGAGCGTGTAACCATGACCAAGACCATGCTGGCCGCCTTTGTCCGAGCGCCCTTCGAGTTCGCGCTGCGCGAGATCGCGGTGCCCGAAGTCCGGGAAGGCTGGGCCTTGATCAAAGTGGAAGCGTGCGGAATCTGCGGCACCGATCTGCACATTGCCCGCTCGGTCACCCATCGCCTGACGCCCAAACCACCCACCGAGTGGCAGGGCTTCGGGCACGAGGTCGCCGGCGTCGTGGCCCAGGTGGGGCCGGGCGTGCGCAACGTCAAAGAGGGCGACCGGGTGGTGCTGGAGAGCGGTTCCTACTGCGGCACGTGCGAGCTATGCCGCAACGGGCGCTCCGACCTGTGCAACAAGGGGCCGAACTTCTGGAACAACGAGAGCATGGGCTTCGCCGAGTACATCCTGGCCCCCAAAGAGTGTCTCGTCCCCTTCGACGGCCTGAGCTTCGAGGTCGCCTGCCTCAGCGAGCCGCTGGGCGTGGCCCTGGACATGACCTATACGGCGGACATCGCCCTGGGCGATGACGTGCTGGTGCTGGGCCTCGGCCCGATCGGCCTGCTGTCCATCCCGCTGGTGCGGCGCAAAGGCGCGGCGCACATCTACGCCGCCAACCGGTCGGGCGGCAGGCGCGCGGACCTGGCGCGGCTCTACGGGGCGGACAGTGTGATCCTGACCAGCGAGACGCCGGTGGAGGCCATTCCCTTCCGGCGCGGCGGCGTTGACCGCGCGTTGGTCTCGGCGTCGGCTTCAGCGGTGCTGAGCGCTCTGCCCGTGATGAACTACGGCGGCATCATCGCCTTCATCGGCATCGAGTACGGCCCTGGCGCTGCGCTGACCTTCGACGCCAACGAGTTCCACTTCCGCAAGCTGCAACTGCGCGCCTCCCATGCCGCGCCGGCGCTCTATTTCCCCACCTGCTTGCAGCTTCTCAAGGATGGGCACGTCAACGGCGAGGCGATCATCTCCCACGTCATGCCGCTGGAGCGCATCGTCGAGGCCATGACGCTGCTGCGCGACGCGCGCGGCGACGTGCTGAAGATCGTGATCAAGCCGTGAGGGAAGGGGGCAGGGACATCGCCAGATCGTCGCGAACTTGCTGGACGAGGGAGGCATTTCCAGCCGTAGGCCCCATCAAGCCGTTGAAGGGGTGGGTTTGTACCCCCTACGGGGGCGCAGCAGAGCAGCGCCCCTATGCGCCGGACGGGGGAGGTCGTAGGGGCGTATGGCCATACGCCCCTACGGGGGCGCGGC
>Ga0334887_1002264_pt1 | contig 21905 bp, 15 predicted proteins | sample GraSluR1_MG_10_FD_207217 | JGI IMG/M metagenome (GOLD analysis project Ga0334887, IMG submission 207217) | Sludge microbial communities from methane-producing bioreactor in Wageningen University, Netherlands - Granular Sludge_18_07-R1 | ecosystem: Engineered > Bioreactor > Anaerobic >...
CGAGCATGTCGAGGGTCAGGGGCCGGTCGGCGGGCTCGTAGAAGAGGTTGTGGAACATCTGGTTGAGGTCGCGCCACTTGATGCAGTCGGGCTCGCGCTCCATCAGGTCGAGCACCTTGGCGGCGTCATCGACGACGCGGCGGGTGATGCGGGGGAAGGCGATCTTCATCAGGCTGGTCTCCAGCGCGGAGATCATCTCGTACAGCTCGCGGGCCTCCTCCAGCGAGAGCGCGGTGACCATGGCTCCCCGGTACCCCTGGAAGGCGATCAGCCCCTCCGTCTCCAGCAGGCGCAGGGCTTCGCGGAGGGGGATGGGGCTCACGCCGAGGCGGAGGGCGAGCTGGGCCTGGTGCAGCGGTTTGCCTTCGGGGAGGAGCCCGCGGTAGATGGCCTCCCGCAGCACCCCCGCGATGTAGTGGGGGGCGGAGCTGTCTCCCGCGTTGCGCGCCGCGAGGCTTTCGAGGGTCATCTCTTCGTCCATGATACGGTCCTCCCGGAAAATATATTTTTTGCAGGCGATATTATAGGAACGCCCCCCAAATTATACTCCATTGACAGCAAGAGTCGGATATCAGCATACTTTATGGAGAGCGGCATATCAAACAAAGGAGTGATCACGATGGCTGTTCCCATGAATTTTCTGACCGAAGAGCTCGAATCGATGAAGCAGGGCGGGTTCTACGGCACTATCCGGACACTGGAGAGCCCCCAGGGGGCGTGGGTCCATATCGACGGAAAGAAGTACCTGAACCTCTGCTCGAACAACTACCTCGGGCTGTGCAACGATCCCCGCCTCGTGAACAAGGTGAAGGAGTACGCGGACAGGTACGGCGTCGGCCCCGGCGCGGTGCGCACCATCGCGGGGACGATGAGCCCGCACATCGAGCTGGAGAAGAAGCTGGCCGCGTTCAAGGGCGCGGAGGCGGCCATCGTGGTGCAGTCGGGCTTCTGCGCCAACCTCGCGGTGATTCCGACGCTGGCGAACTCGGCGGACGACGTGATCTTCAGCGACTCGTTGAACCACGCCTCCATCATCGACGCGTGCAAGCTGACGAAGGCGAAGGTTGTGCGCTACGAGCACTCCGACATGGCCGACCTCGAGAAAAAGCTGAAGGAGTACGACGGCTTCGCGGGGAAGAAGCTGCTGATCACGGACGGCGTCTTCTCGATGGACGGCGACGTGGCGAAGCTGCCGGAGATCGTGGAGCTGTGCGAGAAGCACGGCGTGATCGTCGCGGTGGACGACGCGCACGGCGAGGGCGTGCTGGGACGGGGCGGCCGCGGCATCGTGGACCACTTCGGGCTGCACGGCCGCGTGGACGTGGAGATCGGGACGATGTCGAAGGCGTTCGGCGTGATGGGCGGCATGGCGGCGGGGAGCGCGATTTTGGTGGACTACCTCCGTCAGAAGGCGCGGACGAACCTCTTCAGCAGCGCGCTCACCATCCCCGACGTGGCGGCGAATCTGGCCTCGGTGGAGATTTTGCAGCAGAGCGAGGATCTGGTGAAGAAGCTGTGGCACAACGGCGACTTCCTTAAAAAAGAGCTGAAGGCGCTGGGCTTCGACACGGCGCACAGCGAGACGCCGATCACGCCGGTGATCATCGGCGAAGCGTCGGACGCGAAGGCGTTCAGCGCGAAGCTCTTCGAGGCGGGCGTGTTCGCCACGGCGATCGTCTTCCCGACGGTACCGCGCGGCACGGCGCGCATCCGGGCGATGGTCTCGGCGGCGCACTCCGAGGACGACCTGCGCTTCGCGGTGGAGAAGTTCGCCGCGGTGGGCAAGGCGATGGGGATCATACAATGAAGAAGATTCTTGTGACGGGGGCCAACGGACAGATCGGCGTGGAACTGATTGTCCATCTGCGGAAGCTCTACGGAACCGAAAACGTGCTGGCGACCGATCTTCGGAAGACGCCCGGCGCGGCCTCCGAGGGCGGTCCGTTCGCGGCGCTCGACGTGCGCGACCCGAAGGCGTTCTCCGAGACGCTGCGCTCGTTCGGCGCGGACACGGTGCTCCACCTTGCGGGGATTCTTTCGGCGCGGGGGGAGGCGGACCCGATGTTCTCGTGGGACGTGAACGTGAACGGCACGTGCGCGGCGCTGGAGGCGGCCCGCGAACACGGCGCGGCCTTCTTCTTCCCCAGCTCCATCGCGGCGTTCGGCCCGTCGACGCCTTCGAAGAACACGCCGCAGGACACGATCCAGCGGCCGACGACGGTCTACGGCGTGGCGAAGGTGAGCATGGAGCTGCTGTGCGACTACTACCACAAGAAGTTCGGGATGGACACGCGCGGACTGCGCTTCCCCGGCCTGATCAGCTACGAGGCGCTCCCCGGCGGCGGCACGACCGACTACGCCGTGCACATCTACTACGACGCGATAAGGAAAGGCAGCTACACCAGCTTCATCGCGCAGGGGACGTACATGGACATGATGTACATGCCGGACGCGCTGAACGCCATCGTCAGGCTGATGGAGGCCGACCCGGCGAAGCTGGTCCACCGGAACGCCTTCAACATCTCGGCGATGAGCTTCGAGCCGGAGCAGATCGCGGCCTCCATCCGGAAGTTCCTGCCCGGTTTCGTGATGGACTACGACGTGGACCCGCTGCGGCAGGGGATCGCCGAGTCGTGGCCCGATTCGCTGGACTGCTCGGCGGCCCGCGAAGAGTGGGGCTTCGCCCCGGAGTACGACCTCGACCGGATGACCGGGGACATGCTTGCGCGGTTGAAGGAAAAGCTGTAACGTTCCACCCCCCGGTGATGACCGATCCGGGGGGCTTCGTGTATTCAGGCCCCCGCGGCCGGACAGTATAAGGAGGAAGGCGACATGCTCGAAAAGGCGCTCCCGAGCGTTCTGGGAGCCATAGGAAACACCCCGCTGGTGCGTCTGGACCGCCTCGCGAAGGCGTGGAATCTGGAGGGGACGCTCTACGCGAAGCTGGAGTATTTGAATCCGGGGTTCAGCAAGAAGGACCGCATCGCGCTGCAGATCATCGAGGAGGCCGAAGAGCGCGGCGAGCTGGTTCCGGGGCGGACCGTGGTGGAGCTGACGAGCGGGAATACGGGGACGGGGCTGGCCATTGTCTGCGGCGTAAAGGGGTATCCGTTCTGCGCAGTGATGTCGAAGGGGAATTCGATGGAGCGCGCACGGATGATGCGCGCCCTCGGAGCGGAGGTCGTGCTGGTGGACCAGGCGCCGGGCTCGCCTCCGGGGCAGGTCTCCGGAGAGGATCTGGAGCGCGTGGAGGAGCGAGCCAGAGCGCTCGTCGCGGAGCGGAAGGCGTTCCGCGCGGATCAGTTCGTCCTGAGGGGAAACGTGCGGGCGCACGAGCTGCACACCGGGGAGGAGATCTGGACGCAGACGGAGGGGAAGCTGGACGCCTTCGTCGACTTCGCCGGAACGGGGGGCTCCTTCACGGGGTGCGCGCTGGCGCTGAAGAAGCATAATCCCCGCATCCGCTGCTATCTGCTGGAACCGGAGACCGCCGCGTTTCTGGGCAAGGGAGAGGTCGTCAACGCGAACCACAAGATTCAGGGGGGCGGGTACAGCCGGACGCTCCCGCTGCTCGACCCCTCGCTCGTGGAGGACTACCTCGCCGCAAGCAACGACGACGCCATCGAAGGGGCGCACGCGCTGGCCACGTACGAGGGGATCTTCGGCGGCTTTTCGTCGGGTGCGAACCTCTTCGCCGCGGCCTCGCTTCTGCGGGGGCGCGAAAAGGGGAACGCGGTCGCCTTTCTGGTCTGCGACTCCGGCTTGAAATATCTGAGCACGGATCTCTATCCGTAGGGGAGCGGAGCGCCTTCCCGGAAGGGACGGCGCCGCCCGCTGAACCGGGCTTCATCTTCCGTACGGACGCAGAAAAAGAATTCACCGCGCGCCGTCCTTTGGCATATAATGGATGCACGCGCGCAGAGCGCATCTTTTGGGGAGGTGGCATCATGACGTTGCGCCCAACACGGATGGAAGTCCGGCTGGACAACCTCCGGGCCAACTACGGGGCAATCCGGAAGCATCTTGACGAACACGGCGGCGCGGCCGCGAAAATCTTCGGGGTTATCAAGGCGAACGCGTACAACCTGGGGGCGGTTCCCGTGGCGTGGGCGCTGCGCGAGGCGGGGGCGGGCTACTTCATCGTGGCCACGCCGGACGAGGCGCTCGAACTGCGCGCAGGGGGGATCGTCGATCCCGTGCTGGTGCTGGGGGCGTCGCCGTACGACGCGGCCCCCGACTACGTCCGGTACGGCATACGGGCGACCATAACGGATATGGAGATGGCTCGGGCCCTCTCCGCGGCGGCGGAAAAACTCGGGAAAAGCGCGCTCGTCCACGTGAAGATCGACACCGGGATGGGGCGCATCGGCTTCCGCCCGGACGAGGCGGCGGAGACGGTCGCGCGGATCGCCGCGCTGCCGGGGGTGGTCTGCGAAGGAGTCTTCACGCACTTCGCCACGGCGGACGACGCGGACCTCTCCTACGTCCACGAGCAGCACGCCCTTTTCATGAAGGCGCTCGATCTGATCGCGGCGAAGGGGATCTCCATTCCGCTGCGCCACTGCTGCAACTCGGGAGGGACGCTCTCCTTCCCGCAGTGGGCGATGGACGGCGTCCGGCCGGGGCAGATTCTCTGCGGGATGTATCCCACCGAGCACGTCCCCCGTTCGGTCCCGATTCTTCCGGGGTTCTCGTTCAAGACGGCGGTGGCGGCTCTCCGTACGCTGCCTCCGGGGCAGGGGGTCAGCTACGGGCTGACGTACGTCACTCGCTCCGAGGAGCGGCTCGCCGTCCTCCCCGTGGGGTACGCCGACGGCTTCGCCCGTCCGCTCTCGAACAGGGGAGAGGTGCTCATCCGGGGGACGCGGTGCCGTGTGGCGGGGCGCATCTGCATGGACCAGTGCATGGTGAACGTCTCGCATCTGCCGGAAGTCTCCGTCGGCGACGAGGTGGTCATCATCGGGCCGCAGGGCGGCGACGAGATCTCCATCTATGAGTACGCCGAAAAGCTGGACACCATCGTGGCGGCCATCGGCGCGATGATCAGCAATCGAGTCCCCCGCGTCTACGTCGAGGGGTAGCGAACGCGCCCCGTTTCTTCCGGATCGCTCCGGCGGGACGGGGATTCGTGTATCGAGGGAGGAGAGACGATGCATTCGATCAGAGTTATTCTCCAAGGGTTGGGGAGCATGGGATCGCTCATGGCGCGCATCCTCGACGGGAAGGATGGCGTCGCGCTCGTCGGCGCGGCGGATTCGCACCCGGCGAAGGTCGGGAAAACGCTGGGCGAGCTGTTCGGCCTGAAACGTTTTTCTGACGTCGTCGTGACGGACGGAGTCGCCCCTCCGCTTCCCGAGGCCGATGTGGCGCTGCTCGCCGTCTCGTCGTTCATCGCCGGGACCGAAGGGTATATACGGGAGCTGGTGGAGAGCGGGAAGAACGTGATCACGATCGCGGAGGAGTGGGCGTACCCGTGGAGGACGGCGCCGGAGACGGCGGCCGCGATCGACGAACTCGCCGGAATGCGCGGAGTGACGGTGCTGGGCACGGGTGTGAACCCGGGCTTCGTGCTGGACACGCTGATCATCGCCCTCACGGGCGTCTGCAGCGACGTCCGGACGGTCCGCGCGCGGCGGGTGAACGACCTCTCGCCGTTCGGCCCGACGGTGATGGAGACGCAGGGGGTGGGCAAAACCCTCGACGAGTTCCACGCCGGGAGGCGGGACGGGAGCATCGTCGGGCACATCGGCTTCGTCCAGTCGGTGAGCATGATCGCTTCGTCGCTCGGGATCGAGCTTGACGAAATCCGCGAGACAGTGGAGCCCATCGTCTCCCGCACGCACCGGAGGACGGAGTGCGTCGAGGTGCTCCCCGGCAGCGTGGCCGGGTGCAACCACCGCGCCGAGGGGTGGAGCGGGGGAGCGGCGCGCATCGTCCTCGAACACCCGCAGCAGGTGCGCCCCGACCTCGAAGGGACCGAGACGGGCGATTTCATCGAGATCGAGGGGACGCCGGACATCAGCATGCGGATCGTCCCGGAGATCCCGGGAGGGCTGGCGACCGCGGCGATCGCGGTGAACATGATTCCGGAGGTGCTGAATGCACGGAGCGGCGTCGTCACCATGCCGGAGCTTCCCGTTCCGTCGGCCCGCCTGTCGGACTTCCGCAGTTTTCTGCGTACCGAACATTGACGGGAGCGCCTGCGGGAAAGTATGCGTTGACCTCATTTTCACAAATACACACCTGAATTCAGAAATTCAGATTTAACTTGACATCATCTCGGTCGATGGGGTATTGTACAAGGAACGTTCTTCTCATGGCATTCCTCCGATTGTAAGGAGAAATCCTCGATGAAATCCTTGAAAGCGGACAGGAGAGTGAAAGAAAAGTGAAGAAAGGAAGCTGGGTGCAGATAGAGTGGACCCTTTTGGAACCTCGGGAACGCCCCTCGCATCTCCCCGCGGAGACACGCGCCGTTCCTCTTCGCATGCGCGCCAAAGGGTGTCTTGCCGGGGACGCGGCCCTCGGGGAAACGGCGTCGGTCACGACCGTCTGCGGCCGGACGCTTACCGGAGTCGTCACGGCCGAGAACCCTCCGTACACGCACTCCTTCGGACCTCAGATACCCGAGTTCATCGGGCTGGGAGATTTTTTGCGCTCGCTTTGGAGGCGCGACGATGACTAAACATTCCTATGCGGACGTGATGGCGCGCAAGAACGAAATCATGAAACGCTCTCTCCTGATCGACTACGCGCAGTTCGAGAAGGGGAAGCTCGCCTTCGACTACGAGGCGATGATGAGCCAGTACGGCTATACGCTCGACCGCATCCGGCGGATTCAGCGAGACGTCCACGTGGGGGACACGCCGCTGATCGAGCTTCGCAACATGACGAAGACGGCTCGCTCGCTCGCTCCCAAGGGGAAGGGCGCGCGCATCCTGCTGAAGGACGAGGCGGCCAACCCCTCGGGGAGCTTCAAGGACAGGCGGGCCTCCATGTCCTGCTTCTTCGCCGAGTCGAAGGGGTTCAAGGGCGTCGCGGCGGCGACCAGCGGCAACTACGGTGCCGCGCTTGTCTCGCAGGCGAACATGCGCAACCTGAAGACGATCATCGTGCAGGAGGTCTTCGACAGCCTGGGGCGCGGACAGCCCGAGATCGTCGAGAAGACCAGAAAGTGCGAGGCGTACGGCGCGGAGGTCGTGCAGACGAGCGTCGGCCCCGAACTCTTCTACTACCTCCTTCTCGCCCTTGAGGAGACGGGGTATTTCAACGCGTCGCTCTACACGCCGCTGAGTATCGCCGGGATCGAGACCCTGGGGTACGAGATCGCCGAACAGTGCCGCGAGCGCCACGGCAAGCTTCCCGCGGCCATCGTGATCACCCACGCCGGAGGCGGCAACATCACCGGCACGGCGAGGGGGCTGATCAAGGCGGGCGCGCAGAGCGTGGACGTGATCGGCGCGAGCGTGAATCTCGAAGGGCTGCACATGGCCAGCGACCGCGACTTCAACCTCAAGTCGTTCACCACCGGGCACACGGGGTTCGGCGTGCCGTTCGCCACGTGGCCCGACCGGTCGGACGTCCCCCGGAACGCGGCCCGGCCGCTTCGCTACATGGAGCGGTACGTCACCGTGAATCAGGGCGAGGTCTTCTACATCACCGAGGCGCTTTCGGTCCTGGAAGGGCTGGAGCGCGGCCCCGCGGGGAACACCGCGCTGGCGGCGGCGTTCGCCATCGCGCAGGAGTACGGCGAGGACGATCTCGTCGTCGTGCAGGAGACGGAGTACACGGGGGCGGGAAAACACCACTACGCGCAGCTCGCCTTCGCCAAGGAGAACGGCGTCCGCGTCGAAACGGGCGATCCGTCGACGGAGAAGGCCGGGACGAACATCGTCCTCCCGTCGCACCCGAACCTCATCAAGGCCAGAGAGATGGACTTGAATCCGATGCGCGTCTCCCTGATCCGCAACGCCCTGAAGTTCGCCGAGCTGCACCCGTCGGACCTTTCGCAGGAGGATATCGCTTTTCTCGCCGCGGAGGTCCGTCGCGACGCGGAGTACGTCGACGGCGTCCTGAAACATCTCGGATGACCGATCCGTTACGAGGAGCGTGAAAAGATGAAACGGCTTTTCGACATGCTATGGGTCTTTCTCAGGAAGGCGGAAAACGCGATCATGATAACGAGCACGATCATTCTGGTGTCGCTGGTGCTCACGCAGGTCGCGCTCCGCTACATCTTCAAGCTGCCGCTCATGGGCGTCGAGGAGCTGGCCACCATGACCGGTTTCTGGATGTACATGATGGGGGCGGCGTCCGGTTCGCGGGAGCGGAACCACATCCGGGCCGATCTTCTGCACTCGGTGATCAAAAACCGGCGCGTCTACTCGACGATCCAGACGTTCGTCTCTCTGGCGACCGTCGTCTTGGCCTGCGTGATGACGCACTGGTGCTGGAACTATATTACATGGTCCCTCAAGTCGCGTGAACTCTCACCGGCCCTCATGATCCCCATGTACTACGCGCAGATGAGCCTGCTCGTCTCCGCGGCGCTCATGGCTTTTTATTTTTTCATCGAATTCGTCGACCACGCCCGGCGGGCTCTCGGGAAACCGGCCCTCGTCCTGCCCAAGGCGCCGTACGATGAATAGCGGCGCCGAAGGAGGACCGTCATGGATCACATCGTCATCGACCTTCTGATACTCATCTCGTCCATCGTCGTCGGCATTCCGGTGCCGTTCTGCTTCATGCTCGCCGCCATCTACATGGGCGTCATCTACTTCCCGGACTTCTCGTTCCTGATGACCATCGGGTTCCGGGGGCTTAATTCGCTTACTATTCTTTCCATTCCGTTCTTCATCATCGCCGGAGCGCTGATGAGTTCCGCCGGCATCGCCGAGCGCCTGACCAATTTCGCGAACTCCATGCTCGGGCGCATGCGCGGAGGCATGGGCGCGGCAAGCATCGTGGCGTGCGCCATCTTCGGCGCCATATCGGGAACCGCGTCCTCGGCGGTGGCGTGCATCGGCGGCATCATGATCCCCCGCCTCGAAAAGCTGGGCTACCCGCGCGGCTACTCGACCGGAATGCTGAGCTGCGCCTCGGTGCTCGGTCAGCTCATTCCGCCGAGCGTCCCGATGATCCTCTACGGGTGGGTGACGCAGCAGTCCGTCGCGGCATGCTTCCTCTCCACCGTCGTGCCGGGCATCCTCACCACGACGATCTTCTGCGTCATCAACTACGTCATGGTCGGCAGATTCCCCGCGATCAAGGTCGACGATCCGCTGCCCAGGCCCGAAAGAAACAAGATGATCCTGAAGGCCACGCGCAAGGGCATCTGGAGCCTGCTGATGCCGATCATCATCCTCGGCGGCATCTACGGCGGCGTGACCACGCCCACGGAAGCCGCCGCGGTCGCGGTGCTCTACGCCGTGATCATCGGCTTCTTCGTCCACAAGGAGCTGAAGCCCGGCATCATGTTCCGCTCGCTGCGGTCGGCGGCGACCACGAGCGGCGTCATCGTGCTGATGCTCTTCTTCGTCACCATCCTCGGACGCCTCTACACGATGCAGCAGGTGCCGATGAAGATCGCGAACTTCCTGCTGAGCACGTCGGACAACAAGTACGTCATCCTCTTCATGGTGAACATCTTTCTTGTCATCATCGGCATGCTGATGGACGACCTCAGCGGCACGATGCTCGCCGCGCCTCTGCTGATGCCGCTGATGCTCCGCATCGGTGTCCACCCGATCCACTTCGCCGCCATCCTGGGGACGAACCTCGGCCTCGGCAACGTAACGCCGCCGACGGCGCCCATTCTCTACCTCGGAGGACGGGTCGGCGGCGTGCAGGTCGACGAGTACATGAAACCGGCGCTGATCTACATGATCTTCGGATTCATCCCCGTGATCATCCTGACCACCTATCTGCCGGACCTCTCCCTCTTCCTCCCCCGGCTGATCATGGGAATCAAGTAGGCGGCTCGTTCACTGCGAGAGGAGGCGATGCCGGGGCCCGAAGCGGAAGAAAGCGCGCACGGACAGCGTCTTGTCGGATAGCACAGGGATACAGGATTCATATTCACAAGGAGGGATACTATGACGTTCACCAGCACAACGAAGCGGATTCTTGTTTGCCTCGTCACCCTTTCGTTCCTCTTCGCCTTCTTCGGAGCGGCCATGGCGGCGCCGCAGTTCACGATGCGGCTCGCGCAGGTGCACCCCGTCGACAGCGACTACGACTTGAGGGCGAAATCCTTCGCGCAGAAGGTCTTCGACCGCACCGAGGGCAGGATCAAGATCGACGTCTTCTCGGGCGGCGTCCTCGGCGACTGGACCGAGATCTTCGAAATGGTGCAGCGCGGCACGATCGAAATGAGCATGGCGCAGGCCAACGCGAATTTCGACCCGCAGCTCAACCTGGCCTACTACTTCCCCTACATCGTGACGAACTCCGAAGAGGCCCAGAAGGTCTACGGCCCCGACGGATGGGCGTACAAGATCATCCAGGATCTGTGGGCGAAGCACAACATCAAGGCCCTCGCCGTGGTTCCCATCGGTATGGCAGGAGTCTCCCTGAACAAGGTTCCCGAGAAGTACAACGAGCCCGGCGCGTCCCACGGACTGAAGGTTCGCGTCATGCCGATCAAGCCGTGCGAGTGGACCTACGAGGCCCTCGGCTACATCGCGACCCCCATCCCCTACGCGGAAGCCTACAGCGCCATTCAGACCGGCATCGCCGACGGCCAGATGGGCGGACCTCCCTTCCAGGGGTGGCAGTTCAAGGACGTCAACAAGGTCTGGATTCAGTACAACGACTACTTCGAGTCCTGGTGGTTCGCCATCAACATGGACGTCTGGAACAAAGTCTCTCCCGAGGACCAGGCCGTCATGATGAAGGCCGCCCAGGAAGAGTCGGACGTCCAGTGGGAGCGCGCCGACGAGTACGACGAGGAGTACCGTCAGAAGCTGGTCAAGGAGTACGGCTGGACCATCGTGAAGCTGACCCAGGAAGAGCTCGACGGCATCGCCGCCCACGTCCGCAAGGTCGTGTGGCCCAAGATGGAAGAGCTTGTGGGCAAGGAGCTTATGGACAGAATCTACACGGAATCCGGAATAGCCCGCTGATTCAGAGACGTGCGAAGGGGCGGAGGGCGCGCATGCCTTCCGCCCTTTTTTAAAGGAGATGAACGCAGGAATGTTCCCCCGGAAAAAGGATATCAGTCAATGTCTTCGTCTCGTGGAGGAGGACAAGGCCATCACCTCCCCGGCGGCCAAGCTCCCCTACTACCCCCTGGTCGTCCGCAGAGGGAGAGGCGCCGTCGTGGAGGACGTCGACGGCAACTCCTACATCGATATGCTTGCAAGCGCCGGGGCCGTCAACACGGGGCACTGCCACCCGAAGGTGGTGGAGGCGATCAAGAAGCAGACGGAAGAGCTCATCCTCTACACGCACGTCTACATGTACCACGAGCCGCTGATCGACCTGACGAAAGAGCTGATCGCGATCACTCCCGGCGACTACCGGAAGCGCGCATACTACGGTCTCGCCGGTTCCGACGCCAACGACGGCGTCATCAAGCTGGCGCGCATCGCGACGAAGCGTCCGAAGATCCTGGCCTACCTCCGCGCCTACCACGGGAGCACCTACGGCGCGCTCTCGATGAGCGCGGTCAGCCTGCCGATGCACCGGGGGCTCGGGCCGCTGCTCCCCGACATCTACCACGTGCCCTACCCCGACGTCTACCGCACCCCCTTCCCGGGGATGACGGAGGACCAAGTCGCGGACTACGCCATCGAGCAGATCCGCATCGCCTTCTCGACGAACATCCCGCCCGACGAGACGGCGGCCATCGTCATCGAGCCGATCCAGGGCGACTCCGGGCTCGTCGTGCCGCCGAAGAAGTACATGCAGTCCCTCCGGAAGCTCTGCGACGAGTACGGCATCCTGCTCGTCTCCGAGGAGGTGCAGCAGGGGTTCGGCCGCACAGGCAAGTGGTTCGGCATCGAGAACTTCGACGTCGTCCCCGACGCGATCGTGATGGGGAAGGCCATCGCCTCCGGCCTGCCCCTCGGCGCGGTCGTCGCCAGGGCCGACATCATGGAGACGTGGGAGGCCCCGGCGCACCTCTTCACGGCGGCGGGAAACCCCGTCTGCTGCGCCGCCGCCCTGGCCACCATCCAGGTCATCCGCGAGGAGCGGCTGATGGAGAACGCGCTGGCCGTCGGCGGGCATATCAAGAACCGCTTCCTCGAAATGCAGAAGAAGTACGAAATCATCGGCGATGTGCGCGGCATAGGGCTCTCCATCGGCGTGGACCTCGTCAAGAACCGGGAGGCGAAGGAACGTCACGGAGAGGCGGCCGCGAAGATCTGCTACCGCGCGTGGGAGAAGGGGCTGCTGCTCTCCTTCTTCAGCGGCAGCGTCCTGCGGATCCAACCGCCGCTGGTCATCTCGAAAGAGCAGGCGGACGCCGCGCTCGACATCATCGAGGAGTCGTTCCAGGACTTCTTCGCGGGCGACATCCCCGACAGCATCTTCGAGACCGTCAAGGGCTGGTAACTCGCGCTCCCGCATCCGCTTCGATTCAAGCCTCCGCCCTGCGGGGGCTTGAATTTTCCGCTTCCCGACACTTCCCCTTGCACGCGATTTCGGCAGAAGCGCCGTCAATCGTCCCAAACGCGACGAATCCGCTTGACAAGCGGCAACGAATTCTGCTATTCTGCGTTGAGTTTTATATATCTAACATACTTGCGGAACGCGTATCGGCTTCAAAGGAGAAGTTTCGACGGATCGAAAGGAGATCGTTTCATGCTTCGCATATTGAAAAATGAACTTCGAGTCGCGGGAACACCTCGTCGCATCGCTCCATTCGCGTACGTTCTCTCTCTTCGCGGGGGAACGGTCCGATGAAGAGTATCCCGAAGACGACGAACGACTGGTCCGCCTTGAGCGACATCGTCGGCGGAGGTCTGCGTCAGAGGATCTTTTCCTCCGCGTTGCGGCTGAAGATCTTCGACCACGTCGACCGCCGCGCCGCCGAGGAAATCGCCGCCCGCCTCTCGGCCCATCCGCGGAACACGGAACTCTTTCTCAACGTCCTGACCGGTATGGGGCTGATTCGGAAAAGAGACGGCAAGTACGAGCTGACCGAAACAAGCGCCGAATTCCTCGTCTCCGAATCACCCGCGTATCTTGGAACCTATCTGCTGCACGTAGGGTCTTTCCATGAACAGTTCCCCGTCGCTCTCGACGATCTTGTTCGTAAGGGACCGCCCCAGACGCCGCTCGATATGGGGAACGAAGCCATGTGGGCCGAATCGGCGCGGTTGTCGGCCGCCTATCAGTACGGCGGCGAAGCGCAGCGTATCGCCCGTATCGCGGCGGGTCTGCCGGAGTTCCCCGGAATGAGCAGGATGCTCGACCTCGGAGGAGGCGCCGGCTTTTATACTCTTGCCATCGTCTCGTCTCACCCTTCGATGAACGGCGTCGTGCTGGAGCAACCCTCCGTCGCCCGGGTCGCCGAAGGGTTCGTCCGGGAATACGGAATGGAAAGCAGAGTTTCCGTCGTCGCGGGCGACTATATGAAAGACGATCTGCGGGGCCCGTACGATCTGATCTTCGCAAGCGCGACGCTGAACTTCTTCAAGAACCGGTTCGACGACCTCTTCCGTCGGGTCCGCGCCGCCCTGGCGCCGGGCGGAATCTTCATGACCCACCAGGACGGAATCAGGGAGGAACGAACAAAGCCGGTCAATCTCATCGCCGAGTTTCTGCTCCCCGAGATGATGGGCGCGGATTTCGCCATCCCGCAGGGGGAGATCGCCGAAACGATGCTGCGGAACGGTTTTCAATCGGCGCGGACTTTCGCGAAACAGTCGAGCATAGGCGAAATGGAAGTCACCATCGGCCGCGCGGCGCGAAAGGACGCCTGATCATGGATACGAAGCTGACCGGGATACCGGAAACGATGCTGATCCCCCTCTGGGCCAGAGCCGCGGAAACAGGCGGGCCCGCCCCCCTCGTCCGCGACGAAAAAGCCGTCGAAATGCTGTCGCGGATCGACTACGACTTTTCGAAGTTTCGCTCCGCGCGCTTCTCGCAGCTCGGAGTCGCGGTTCGAACGATGCTCCTCGACAGGGCTGTTCGGGCGTTCCTCGACGAACATCCCGGGGCGTGCGTGATCAACCTGGGCGCGGGACTCGACACGAGGCACGCCAGAATCGGCGGCGCGAACGTCCTGTGGTACGAGCTGGACCTCCCGGAAGCGCTCGACGTGCGGCGACGATTCTTCGCCGAGAACGAGCGCTACCGCTTCCTTGCAAAATCGGTGTTCGATATATCATGGTTCGACGACGTCGACACCGAAGGGAGAGAAACGCTGCTCATCGCCGAAGGCCTTTTCATGTACTTCGAGGAACGCGAACTGAAGCCGCTCTTCGCCCGCATCGCGGAGCGCTTTTCCGGCGGACGGATGCTGGTCGAGGTGCAGGGTCCGGGCATCGTCGGCAAGAGCAGGAGGCACGACTCTCTGAGCAGGCTGCACAACGCTCCCGAGTTCAAGTGGGGCACATCGGACAGCCGTGACTTGACCCGCTGGAGCCCCTCCATCGAGATTCTCGAAGAATGGCGTTTTTTCGACCACCGACTTGACCGCGCGGGCATGCTCGGCCTGCTCATGCGTCTGCCGTTCATGCGGAAAAAATACGAGCCCAGAATCGTTCTTCTGCGCTTCAAATAAAAACGGAACTCGAAAAGAACATGCGCAAAGAGGAAAACTGAAAGAGCGCGCTCCGGAACCGCACAAGCAGGATGTTGCAGGATGTTGCGCGCTCGCGCTATACTGCTTTCCAGAAAGGCGGGTGATGCCGGTGTCCATTCCGGTGTTTCTGCTTCTGGCGAACAGCATGCTCGCCCTCTTGTTCATCGTCCTCGGCGGGGCGACGCGAAGCGCTTTTTTCTTTCTCCTGCTCGCCATGCTCCTCTGGGCGTCGTCGCTCATGGCGTCGACCTTCGTCTGGTGGTCGTGGCTCGAGAGAGAATCCGCGGATAAATGGGCGATCTACGGAATTTTGAACATCTCCGTCCCGTTGATCGCCTCGAACACAGCCGCCACAGTCCTCGCGGTCATGGTCGCCGCGCTGCGCAGGGTGCGAAGCGGCTTTTTTCTGCACGCGCTCATCGCCTTTCTCGCACTCCAGCTCCTCGTCAGCTTCCTGGCCGCATAACGCTTCGCATCATACCGCCCCGCCGCGGTGCGGAAAACATACCCGCCCGAGTACGCCTCTCCCGTCCGCTCCTTCTACCGTTTTCCTGGTGAACCGCTCAACGAAAGAGGATGAAAAGATACCGTCCAGCGCTTCTCTTCCTCACTTGACGGGAAGGAACGGACGACCGACGATCCTGCCTCCCTCTTCGTCGAGGCGAACCTCCGTCATGCGGCCGTGCTCTATCCGGACGCCGGGGACGGTCACGACGCCGTCCGCGAGATGGAGCGCGACCGTGTACGTTCCCTCGGGCACGTCGAGCGCGCCGCCTCCGACGACGCCGTGCGCGACCGGTTCTCCCGTTTCGCCGAGCACGTCGAACGCGGGAGAGAGCGTCCGGAGTACGCCCTCTTTCAGCCCCTCCCCGTCGCGCGCGTCGAAGAAGAGCCCTCCGGACGTCTCGGCGACGCGCCTGCTCGCCTCCCTGTCCGCATCGTCCTCCAGCGCGAACCCGACCACGTCGACGCGCACCGTCAGGCCGGAGCGCCGCAGCTCGGCGACCGTCGCGGCGGGGTCGCCGCCGCACTCCTCCTTCCCGTCGGTGATCAGGAGGATCCGTCGCTCGCCCGGCCCCGGAGGGAAATCCTCCCCCGCCTTCTTCAGCGAATAGGCGATCGGGGTTGTCCCCAGCGCCTGTATCCCCTGCACCTTCTTTTTGAGCGCCGCCTTGTCGAGCGGGCCGAACGGAACCAGCAGCTCGGTATCCTGGCACGCGCCCTTCCGCCCCTCCCTGATCCTCCGTCCGAAGACGCGCAGGGCGACGACGCTGGAATCCGGCAGGGAGTCGATCACCTCGACGAGCGCCTTCTTCGCGAGGTCGATCCTCCGGGGGGAATCCTTCCCTCCGATGCGCCGGTTCATCGAGCCGGAGGCGTCGAGAATCAGCTCCATCCTCGGCGGCATCTTCCGCATGATCTCCGTCGCGCGCTCCTCGCGGGGGAGCACGTTCAAGAGCCCAGTCCCGCCGCTGAAGCGGATGCCGACGGAGTAGACGGGGTCGCCGCGGAGGTCGTCCGCGAGCAGACGGTAGAGCGCGGCAAGCTCCTCGTCGGACTCCGCGCGGAGAAAACGGCCTCCGGTGGCCAGCGCGAAGTGGCGCAGCATCCGTTCGTTGCTCGACCCGATCGCACCGTTCCAGTCGTCGAGCGAGGCTCCGAATCCGATGGCGGAGACGCGGATACCGCTCTCGCGCAGCGCCTTCCAGAGCGCGGCGTGCCGCGTTCTGCTCCCTTCGGTCCCTCCGTCGCAGAAGACGATGATCGTCCGTTCGCCGTGTTCTGCGCCGAGAAGCCGCGCTCCCTCGGCGAGCGCGTCGTAGAGCACGGAGCCCATCCCGACGGAGAACGCGCCTTCGAGCGCCTCCAGCAGCTCCCGCTTGTCGGAAGAGAAGGAGGGGAGCAGCGTCCGCGGTCTGTCCGCGAACTCGATCATCTGCACCCGCACGTCCCGGGGCAAGGACTCGAGATACTCCCGTACGGCGCGGCCAAGTTCGCCGAGGACGCCCTTCATGCTCCTGCTCGCATCCCACAGCAGCACGACGGAGGAGGGCGGGGCGAAGACCTTCAGAATGTACTCCCCCGGCTGCACCGTCCGTCCCGGATCGGCCCCCGCGGGGATGCGGGCGAACACCTCGCCGGAGCTTGTCAGCAGCTCGGCTGCGGCCCGGCCGGAAAAGTCGGCGTGGAGCCGCCGGGGCTCGCTCCCGTCGAGGCGGAAGCGATAGTAGTCCACGTCTCCCGGCGGTTCGAGCGCGCCTGACGTTACGGAACCTTCCGTCAGTTCGCCCGCCTGTCCGGGGGTATCGTTGGGTTCCGACTCCGTCGCCACAACGCGCCCTCCGGAACCGGCGAGGCTCCCCTCCGGCTGGATACGGGCGGGATCCGAGTATTCGGAGAGGATGGAGAGCGCCGCCGGGTCGGGATCCTCGAAGATGCGGACATGCCCCAGAACCGTCGACTTTCCGCCGTGGTTTTCGAGGATGTCGATCCTGAGGAAGCGCGCGGGCCGATGGATCGGGACGGTCTTCGTCCCCTCTCCGGGGGAGAAGCCGATGCGGGCGACCTCGCGGAATCCCTCGACCGGCGAGCTGTCCGAAACGGAGAGCGCAACGGTGCGGGGGAGCGAAGCCGGATCGATTTTCGGACCGCTTCCGGGGGCGACCTCCACGGCGCCGATACGGGCGATCCTGTCCCTGTGAAACGCGAAGACGAAGCTCTGCGGCAGGCTTCCGTCCGCGGAGCGCCACCCCTTTCCGCCGGGCTCCAGCAGCATACCCGCTTCGTTGCCGCGCTCGTCGGAGGTGAACCAGACCATCGCCCCTCCGAGCGCGGGGGAGGCGATGTCGCGCGGCAGGTCGCGGACGACGGAGCGCTCCGGTTCCGCAGCCTCCAGCACGCCGACCTCCGCGAGCTGCGGAGCGGCCCTCCCCTGCGTGGAGAGGATGCGGAGCTTCAGAAAACGGGCGCGCGCGGGAGGGAAGGCGACGACGTGCGCTCCTGGTGTTTGCTCCAGCGCGGCGGAGGCCCGGAGCACGAACTCGTCGGGCCGCTCCTCGTCCGCCGTCCACACCTCGACATCCACCGGAAAGCGCGACGCCTTCGGTCTGCCGGACTCCATCGGCGAGAGCGAGGCGGTATCGATCACGACGGCGTCCACAAGCGCCTCCCGCCCCCGGTAAAAGGAAAAGAGCAGCTCCTGAGGGAAGGTTGCGTCCTTGGCGCGCCAGCCGCACGGATTGCAGAAGTCGACGTCGCCGCCTATCGTTTGTGACCGGAGGCCGTCGACGAGGTTCTCCGCGGCGAAGGCCCGGTCGTTGAACTGCGACGTCCAGCGCTCCACCTTGCCGCCGAGCGCGGCAAGCGCGATGTTCAGCCCCGAGCGGCGCGTCTCCGGGGCTCGCTCTTCGGCGGGGGGCCGGCCGGTGCCTGCGGGAGGTTCCGGAAGGTCCGGAGAGGGAGTGGGCAGCGAGGCGCTTTCCGAAGCGGAGGTGGGGGAGGCGCTTCGCTCCTCTCCCTTCGCGACGATTTCGAACGTCGGGGAGGTGAAGGATGCGCCGTCGACATCGACCAGCACGCGGTAGCACCCCGGCCGGAAGCCGCCGGGCGGGGCGAGACGCAGCGTCTTCCGCTCGCCGGGGGCCAGGAAGAGGCCGTCCTCCGCAAGCGGAGCTCCTTGTGGCGTCGCGCCCGTCTGCTCCACCGTCAGGCGGGCCTCCGCCTCGATCCATTCGGGCGAACGGGAGAGAACCGTCAGGGAGACCTCGGGAGCGTCGATCGAAAAGCGGACGGACCCCTCCGGGCCGTCGGTCAGTCTGTAAGGAGTCCGTTCGAAGGCGATCTCCACCGGCGCGACCGCATCGGCGGAAAACGGCGCGGCGCAGAGCGCCAGGCACAGCAGTAGCGCCAGGCACGCGGCCCGGCGGGGAACAGGAAACTCTTTTCTCAATAGGACGGACATACGCTCTCCTCCTTCACGCTTTCCTCGACCGAAACAGCGCACGGCGGCGCGTTTTCACAGGCCCCGTCATTTGGCGAACGCCCCGAAGAATCCGCACATGCCTCCGGAGACGGCGCTCGACGCCAGGCCTGTCGCCGCCGCGGCACCTCCGGTGAGAATCATCGCCAGCGCGATGGAGGAGGAGCTGATCCAAGCGCAGTAGGCGCATCCGAGAATCTTCATCGAACTGGCGGAGTCCCACCCCTCCGGCCCCCCCATGCACCCGAAAAACGAGCCGACGGCGACGAAGGGCATCGCGGTGACGGCGAGGTACTCGATGAATTCGCTGCCCCACCCTCGGGGACCGATGCCCAGCGCATCTCCCGTGAGCGGGTCGATCCGCCACCAGGCGAAGTCGCCCGCTTCCGTCGCCTCCTGCGGCGGTGGAACGGCGACCAGGTTCCCGGCGGCGAGATCGGCGTGAAGGCGCGCGCGCACGGAGGCCGGAAACTTCTTCAGCAGCGGGTCGTCGGGGGCGGAGATCAGCGCCCAGGGGACGCCGCGCCGCAGCGATCTTTCGAAGGCCCTCGCCGTATTCTCCCCGCGCTCCGGGAAGGTCAGCACATCCCGCAACAGCAGGGCTTCCGCGTTGGTGTCCAGCACCCCCTGTTCGAGGCGCGCGCGGAACGACTCAGCGCCGCCGTCGGGAGAGACCGCCGCTCGGTTGCTGACGATGTCGAAGGCTTCGAACGCCACGTTCTCGCTCGGCGATCCGAAACGAATACCCGAGTGATGGGAGAGGACAAGCGGACGGTCCGTGTAGACGCCGCTCCCTTCCCGCCCCCAGGAGTTCCGGAGCAGCGCGAGCCAGGAGCAGGGAGAGACGGCCGGGAAGGCCAGCGATCCGCCGAACTCCTGAAGTCTCGCGCCGAACTCCGCGCTTCCCGCGCTTCCCGCGACGGCGCGCAGCGTGTCGCGCCGCGCCAGGATGGACGCCGCGAAGGAGTGCAGAACGAACGCCTCCGACGGGCGGGCGGAGAATATCGAGATGTCGGTCGCGGTACAGAGAGCCTCCGCACGATACAGGCACACGGCCTCGGTGACCGCCGGGCGGACCGGAAACGCGCCCGCATGCCGTGCGGCGGGGCCGATCAGGTCGAAGAGCGCGCGCCGGATTCGCTCGTCGGGGTGTCCCGGCACGGAGACGATATACTCGATCCAGAGGGCGCTGAACACCGCGCCACGCACTTCGGGCGGCGAGGGGGCGGGTTTTCCGCCGATCGCGTCGAGCATCGAGGAGAACCCGCCGACTGTGGAACGGATCCCCTCCCCCGGCTTCGCGCGATCGAGCGAGGGGCTTTCGTTCACCGTACCGTCCGCCGCGATGCCGCGCTGAACGTGCGCACGCTCTCCGACGAGCAGCACGGGGATCCACTCCTTCTGCTCCAGAAGGGCGTTCCGGAACTTCTCCGGCGTGAGCTTCCCGCCGAGAGGGTGCATATCCGGCGGCCAGTCCGCCGGGGCGTGCATCAGCAGAATCCGTTCGCCCGCCGCCTCCGCGGAATCGAAGACGCGGTCGAGGAGCACGGTCTCGCGGACGGCGCCCTTCTCCAGGGCTTCCGCGATCACGCGGATCTGCACTCTGTGCTTCAGGCTCTCCGGCAATTCCTGCGGGGTCATGGTCTCCAGCGCGCGCGTCAGCGGACGGGCGGGGCGGGCGTCGGAGAGGGAGGGGTCGAGATCGACCCAGTGCCCGTCCTTCTTCCACTGCACCCACCAGTGATCCCTGTACGCCTCGTTTCGGATTTTCGGGGAGTCGTTCTCCCCGGCTTTCTCCGGAATGTCCCCGAGGAGCGCCATCAGCGCCTCGGTCTGGGAGGCCGTGCGCCGCCTCGCCTCGTCGCGAAGGGTCACCGCCGTCTTCGCTCGCTCCTCGAGATCGCCGCGCAGTTCCGGAATATCCAGCCCGTGTTCGCGGGCGAGACGCTCCGCATTGGAGACGGTTTCTTCCAGCAGCGCGCTCTCCCGCGCTTCGGAGATCGCCCCGGACGCGAGCGGGCGGCGGCCGAGGACGAGCGTCCGCACCTCCTCATCGGAGAGGTTGCCCCGCGCGAGGCGCACCTCCTGCCCGGCCAGTTCGAGCAGCCTGTGGAGCAGCACCGCCCTGTCCAGACTGTTGCCCAGCCTGTCCATCAGGACCCCCGCGTCGGAGCGCAGCAGCCCCCGGTACGGCGTCAGCCACGTGTTGTCGCGCACCCACCTGAACAGCCGCGTCGGCTCGCCCTGCGCCTGCTCCGCGATCGCTTCGGGGGCGAAGGTGTCTCTCGGAATCCCCGGAAGCGCGCTTTCAAGCAGCGCGCACGTGCTCTCGAAGTCCTGCGCGAGGCGGTCGAACGCCCTCTCCTCCTCGTTCGCCGCCGCCGGAGAGGCGGGGGGCGCGGCGGACGCAAGAGGCTGCATCACCAGAACAAACGACAGCGCGAGAGCCGTCAGACGGGCCGCTCCAGAGTATTTTCTCATGCTGCTCCCTCCCCGGATTCCTGAGTGTTTTTACGACACAGTACACATCCGGCGGGAAAAAGTCAATAGAATTGCGATTTTTCGCTCTCCATGCGCCGCGGAGCGCCCCTTACTTCGCCCCGGACATCATGCCGACGAAGACCTTCACGATCTCCGGGTCGAACATGCCGCCCGAATGCCGCTCCAACTCCTCCAGCGCTTCCTCGCGACTCATCGCGCTGCTGCGGAACGCGCCTCCGAGCGCGTCGTAGGTTTCCGCGACGCGGAGTATCCTCGCCTGCCGCGGGATCTCCTCGCCCCGCGCGCCGATGGGGTATCCCGAACCGTCCCAGTTCTCGTGATGGTACAGGACGCCCTCTGCCAGATCGATCGTATCGTCGAACAGGTTCAATATCCTGTAGCCGACGGCGGGATGCTGCTCGATATTTTCCCGCTCCTCTTTAGTGAAACTCTCATTTTTGTTCAGCACGGCTTCATCGACGGCGATCTTGCCGATATCGTGCAGCAGCCCCATCTCCCGAAGTCGGCGCGTCTCCGGCTCAGGAAGGCCGAGCGCGCGCCCCGTCTCGGCGCACAGCTCCGCGACGGCGAGCGAGTGCTTGCGCTCCCGGGGGCTCCTGGAGTAGAGCGTCTCCAGAATCGTGCGCACCATCTCCGCCGCGACGGTCTTTCGGTCGAGCGTCTTCT
>Ga0334887_1002275_pt1 | contig 21832 bp, 21 predicted proteins | sample GraSluR1_MG_10_FD_207217 | JGI IMG/M metagenome (GOLD analysis project Ga0334887, IMG submission 207217) | Sludge microbial communities from methane-producing bioreactor in Wageningen University, Netherlands - Granular Sludge_18_07-R1 | ecosystem: Engineered > Bioreactor > Anaerobic >...
CGGTTTTTTATTGCGTGACAGCACAAATAATATTCTTATCAATAATATTGCCAATTCAAATGAGTATGAGGGTATCGTAATCTGGGATAGTTCCAATACTACTCTTGACAACAATACTGCCAATTCCAACTTGGCGCGTGGTATTTACATAACTGGTGTTTCCGATAGCACCATAAACAATTTATATGCCTGCGGTAATGTTGTGGGGGATTTGTATGATAGTAATGTCCCAAATAGCAATTGGACAAATTCCACTTATAGTACTTCTTCAACCCCCTCAGGCTGTGGAGCAGAAGATGAAGACTGCAGAGAATATTTTGATCAGATTGCTGAATGTGAAGAAGCACCAGAATGTACAATCCCATCAGACGGAATGTTGATAGATGAAAGTGTAATTTTATGTTCAGGAACTTATAATTTAGAAAATGGAATAACAATAAACGCAAATGATGTTACTGTAACCTGTGATGAAACTGTTTTGAACGGAACTGGTTCAAATAATGGAATTTATCTTGGTTCAAAACAAAGAGTAACTGTGACTGGTTGTACTGTTCAGAATTATAATCATGGCATTTACCTTTCAACTAGTAGTTTTAATACTTTAACTAATAACACGGTTTCCAATAATTATAATGGAATCCTTCTTACTGGGGGTACTGTAAATAATCTTATTAACAATACGGTTACATTAAACAATAATCATGGTATTTATCTTGCTAGTAGTAGTTTTAATACTTTAACTAATAACACAGTTTCCAATAATACTGAAACTGGAATACGCATCGAATCAAGTGGAACGTGTACTTTGGATAATAATATTGTTACGGACAATAATGACGGTATTAAACTAATGGCTAGTATTAATAGCTAGTATTAATAACAATTTGAATAATAATACTGTTTGCTCAAATACATTGGATTTAAATGGTACATGGTCATCTTATCCAAATAATGACTGGTCTAATTCAACTTATGATACGTCCGACCCTGATAATCACATTTATTTTGATAGAATTTCTTGGTGTAATGGCACTGAGTTCACTTACACTCCGATCAATGTTACTTTAACCGGTCCAGCAAATGGAGCGTTAATTACTGAAGATTCAACAACATTAAATTATACTGTTAACATTGAAGCGAACTGTACTGTTTATCACAACATAACTGGCTGGCGCGCAGACTGCGAGACAAACGGGACAACTGGCGCATCATGCGGAGTCAATTCAATGGAAGATGGAGTTTATGAATGGAATGTTTATTGTGTTGACGCTAATGATGAAATAAACAGTGCGTGGGCAGAAGAAACTAATCGGACATTTACTGTTAACACAGGGTTTATTCAAGGAGTTTGCGAACAAACAATAACCAAAGATGCGACCCTTACAGAAAATTTAGATTGCAGGGATGAAAAAGGGATAATAATCGGAGCGGACAATCTTGTAATTGATTGTGATAATTATAACCTAACTGGTGACGGAACGTATTTGGGTATAGAAATTAATGGTTACAATAACATAACAGTTCAAAACTGCAACATATATACTTTTGCAACTGGAATTTCATTGGCACATACTGTTAACAATACCATTCAAAACAATTACATGGAAGATAATGGTTTCGCTCCTACGACAGGAATTAATTTGTATAATGCGAATTACACAGACATTTTAGATAACATAATTGTTTCCGATAGGGGAGATGGAGTTCACCTTGAAGAGAGTTTTTACAATAATTTGGAAAGAAATAATGCGAGCACTAACGCAAGACATGGATTTTATATAGAATTAAGTGATAACAATACTTTAACAGATAACATTGCAGTATCCAACGGAAAATACGGTTTTTATGTTGAGTTAAGTTATTACAACATTTTAACAGGCAATTATGCAGGTTATAATGGTTATGATGGATTATATTTATCGGGAAGCGATAATAATACCTTAATTGAAAATGTTGTAGAAAACAATTATTTCAACGGTTTGTTTTTAGACGGAAGCTCTTACAATATTTTAACTGGTAATGAAGTGAGCGGGCATCCACTGGGAGAACCAAGCGGATATTTTGGTTTAGGATTACTTGACAATTCAAATTTTAACACATTGGAAGATAACTTAATGACCAATAATTTTATAGGATTGTATTTGTTTGGCGTTCATAATAATACATTTATTAATACCACCACAACAAATAATACGTACGGTACTCAACAATTTATAGATGCGGACAATACTTTTATAGACACTTATGCGTGCGGAAACGATGTTTATGATATACTCGAGGATGATTTAAACAACACTTGGATACGCACCATTTATTCAATTTCTGATGCAAATGCAACCTATCTTGACCAGATAGCAACATGCCCGATCGTGCAGGGTGTCTGCGGACAGATTATTGGAATAAATACTGTATTAACTGAAGATATTATTTGTGAAGATGGAGATTTAGGTGAAGGTGAAGCCGCTTTAAGCATTGTTGCCGATAGTATAACAATAGATTGTAATGGTTATGCATTGGTAGGTTATGAAGGCATAGGTATAGGCATAGAAGGAGTTGGTTATGATGGAATAACACTTGTTAATTGTAATATAACTAATTTCTTGACTGGTGTTTATATTGAAGATTCTATCGGAACTGAAATTTATGATAATCATGTACATTACAATGGAATGTGGCGTCCCGATGATACTGGAATTCATTTCTATAATGTAAACTATTCTTCAATATACAATAATTTTGTTTATGAAAATGATATCGGAATAGTATTGGAAGATTCAAATGAAAATGAGATTTATGGCAATGAAATTTATGAAAACTTAGGTTCTGGAATAGAATTTTACAATTCAATACATAATGAAGTATATGAAAATGAAATTTACTTTAATATGTATGGTATGTATTTTGAAAATACTAATAATACATTAATGTATGACAATTTAGTATGTTTAAATGATCTTATTGATATTCTTTTCCGTGAAGATGCTGAAGGAAATGAGGGAGAAAATATTTGTAATGTCTTAAATGATATCGCCGAGTCTAATGCAGAAGTTTCCTGCCCGACAGGATGCCCATATTATGGGACTTGTGGAGCTGAAATAGGTAATAGTATTATTTTTGGTAAAGACATGGAAAATTGCGAAAATGGATTATTAATCACTGCATCTGATGTTGTAATTGATTGTAATGGTTATGGAATTTATGGAGATAATACAAGTGGGGGATTTGGAATAGTAGTAGATTCAGTAGATAATGTAACCATACATAATTGTACTATTAAATATTTTGGAGAAGGAATTGCACTATTCGGCTCTAATGGTAGTACTATTACTAACAATCATTTAGATTCAAACGGAGTAGGCAGTATAGGTACAGGTATTTTAATGATTGAAAGCAACTACACTACTGTTCAGAATAATCTTATTGAAAATGATCTTGGGAATGGTATATATGTTCTTTTAGGAAATCTCAATACCATCGCAAATAATGAGTTAATCAATAATTATTACGGAATGTTAGTTGAAGGTTCAAATAATAACTCAATAGAAGATAATATTTGCAATGAAAATTTAGAAGGAATTGTTTTATCTGACAGTTCAAATTACAATACCTTATTAAGAAATACTGTAAACAGGAACGAATTATTTGGAATTTATTTGACTGGCCCCAGCATGCACAATTATTTAATTGAAAATACTGTCAGTCAAAATTATGGGGGCCCCTCTTATGGAATTTTGATTGATACTGGTGCCGATAATAATACGCTAACAAACAATACTGTTATTCAAAATGATGTAGGTATTTCAATTGACTCTGCAGACAACACATTAACAGATAATTTTGCGTGTTCGAATACAAATTTTGATGTCACAGATTCTTTAAACGAAAGCACATGGACAAGAACAACTTACACCCTATCTGATCCTATAAATACAACTTACTTTGATCAATTGGATACTTGCCCCTTCCTACAAGGTGTCTGTGGACAGACAATAACTGAAAGCATAACTTTGACAGAAGATATGGATTGTTCTTGGACAAATATTGATGGTATAAAGGTTATTGGTGCAGGAGATTTAGTAATTGACTGCGATGGACACAAACTAATCGGTGACGGTGGAGAAGAGGGGAATGTAGGCATATACATCTTAGAACAAAATAATATTGAAATACTCAATTGCGAAATAGAAGGATTCTTTTATGGAATAGAAATAGATACGGGGGATAATGTTAGTGTAGAAGATTCGAATATACATGATAATACTTGTGAGGGTTTGTATATTTATGAATCAAACACAACAGTCAAAAACACAATTTTCCAAGACAATTTGGATTTATGCGCCAGAACAGGTTTGTACCTCTCAGCTTCAACTTTACACCTATTCAACAGCCATTTCATTAATAACGATGAATATGGGTTGTATGAAGAATTCAGAGTAGAGTTGGACACAGTCTACTGGACAATAGAGGATTATGCATCATGTATAGATAATAATATGCAGTTTAGTACAGAAGACGGATACATAACTTTTGACGGTGGAATATTACATCTAGACAACTGTGTTTTAGAAATTTATAATCAAGAAACAGAAACATGGGCAAATTGGACAATTACGGGCAACATGACAGATTATGTTCCGCCAAAAGAAATGGAAGAAAATGATACTGCAACATTTGAATTTGATAATTCAGACACACAAATAGACTTAAATTTAAATGACACTGTTAATGCCTCAGTTTTTGTAGGTTTGTTGGATGATGAAGATGTGGGCAGTTTAGGAATCGGACCAATCGGTATGTTACCTTTCAAAGGTATTCAAGTAGAATTAAACGAAGATGCAAACAATACATTAAATTGGGCAATAATTAGAATATATTATACAGATGCAGAATTAGATGCATTAGGAATTGAAGAGTCCTCATTAAGAATGTACTATTTCAATGAAACATCTGGTGAATGGGAACTTGTAGAAGAGCAGGGAATCGTTACAACTCCTCCTAAATATGTTTGGGGAAATGTAACACATTTCAGTACGTATGCTTTATTTGGTGAGGAAGCAGAAGAGGCAGATGACGACGATGATGACGACGATGATGACGATCCAGTAAGAAGAGGTGGAAGTGGAGGGGGAGCAGTTGCAGTTGGCTCAAGACCTCCAGCAGATGAAGAAGATGAAGATGATACAACTGAACAAGATGTAATTGATGATATTATACCAGAAATAATCCCTCCAGTTCAACCATATAAATGTTATGAAATGACATGGAATTATGAATACAACAATTTAATCAACCAACCAGTAACAATAACAGTTTTAGCAAACGATCAACCAGCTGAAAATGTTTTAATTGACATTGTTTCACCATTAAACAAAATAATTTCTTTAACAACTGACGCAACAGGCAGAGCAACTTTCACACCAGATTATGAAGGCATCTACAAAGCACAAATAAGAAGCTGTGATACAAAAGGTTCAATAAACGTTTTAACATCAATGCCCTCAGTTAAACCTCCAACAACAGAACCAGATCCTGGATCAACAATAGTTGAACCAGAACAACAAACAGATTGGCTTTGTATTGGTGCAATAATTGTCATTGTTTTGATAATAGGAGTTGCGGTTCTTGGTGGAGCAGGCGGACTTGCTGCTTTAGGAGCAACAGGGAAAACACCAATAGGTAGTTCTCCTGATAAAAGTCTTCCTAAAAAACGCAAATAACTTCTTTTTTCTTTTTTTAATTTTCAAAAACCTTAAATTACTATTGTTTATTAATTATACTAATGAAAGCTTCAGAATTAAAAAAGTTATATATTGATTTCTTCAAATCTAAAGGTCATGCTGTGATAGAATCAAATTCACTTGTACCCGAACATGATCCAACTGTTTTATTTACAACAGCAGGAATGCACCCTTTAGTTCCCTATATTCTTGGTCAGAAACATCCTTTGGGGAAAAGACTAGTTAATGTTCAAAAATGCTTAAGAACAGATGACATAAATGAAATTGGAGATTATTATCACCATACTTTCTTTGAAATGCTTGGTAATTGGTCATTGGGAGATTACTTTAAAATTGAAGCAATTGAATATAGTTTTGAATTTTTAACTGAGATATTGAAAATACCTTTGAATAAATTGGCAATAACTTGTTTTGCAGGAGATGATGACTCTCCAAAGGATGAAGTATCTGCAAACGTCTGGAAAGCTTTGGGTATTTCTGAAGAACGAATTGTTTTTCTAGGGAAAAAACATAATTGGTGGGGTCCCCCTGGGGCAACAGGTCCTTGTGGTCCAGACACTGAAATGTTTTATTGGGCAGACGAAAGCAAACCCCCTGAAAAATTTGATCCTGAAGATGATAGATGGGTAGAGATATGGAATGATGTTTTCATTCAATATGAAAAAACATCAGAGGGGAAATATATTCCCCTAAAACAAAAATGTGTTGACACAGGTTTGGGTGTTGAAAGAGTTTCAGCAGTTTTACAAGGATATATGGATAATTATAAGACCGAACTTTTCTGGCCCATCATCGAAAAAATCCAAGAATTAACAAAAAAAGATTACCAAGACAACAAAAAAATAATGAGAATCATTGCAGACCACACACGTGCCGCAGTTTTTATTCTGGGGGATGAAAGAGATGTTGTCCCTTCAAATGTTGATCAAGGTTATATCTTAAGAAGATTGGTTCGAAGAGTTATTCGCCATATGAAAATGCTTGGCTGTGAAAAATCAATGAGTATTCTGGCAGGAGAAGTAATTTCAATATATCAAACCAATTATTCTTCATTAAATTCAAAAAAAGAATATATATTGGGTGAATTGGAAAAAGAAGAAACAAAATTCCAAAAAACATTAGAAAAGGGATTAAAAGAATTTGAAAAAATAACTGAAAATTCAAACGAATTACTTGGAAAAGACGCGTTTTTATTATTCCAAAGTTATGGTTTTCCCATTGAATTAACAAAAGAATTATGCAACGAACAAGGAATAATTTTGGATAAAAAAGGATTTGAAAGAGAATACGAAAAACACCAAATGCTTTCAAGGGTTGGTGCAGAGCAAAAATTTAAAGGAGGATTGAGCGAAGCATCTGATGAAACAAAAAAACTCCATACTGCAACCCACCTTTTAAATGAAGCCTTGCGCAGAGTTTTATCTTCAGATATCAAACAAAAAGGAAGCAACATAAATTCTAAAAGACTGCGATTTGATTTTAATTTTGATAGAAAATTAACTGAAGAAGAAATCAAGAGGATTGAGGATGAAATCAACCGAATTATAGGATTAAATTTACCCATAACTGCACAAGAAATGCCTCTACAAAAGGCTTTGGATTCTGGGGCTCAGGCAGAATTTGGTGCGAAATATCCTGATGTAGTTACAGTTTATTATGTTGGTGATTATTCAAAGGAGATTTGCATGGGTCCTCACGTTGAGAATACTAAGGACTTAGGGAGTTTCAAAATATTAAAAGAAGAATCAAGTGCAGCAGGAATAAGAAGAATAAAAGCAGTTTTAGAATAACTATTTCTTTTTTATTACCATAATCAAAACAATGATTGCCCCCAGACAACTAAGCCCATTTAATCCTGCAAGTACTGGGTCAGAGCTATATGTTTCAACTATAATAAAGAATATCCCTAATGCTTGTAAGACAGCAAAAACAGGTGAAATGGTTTTTTCATTTTTGTTTTTAAACAACAAGTATATCTGAAACGACCATGCTATTATAATCAAACAAAGCCCAATCCACGATAACATATGCCATACTGAGTAATTATTGTTTAAAAAGGTTTCTTTACAACAGCTAAATTTTCAAAAAATAACAAAACATTTATAAATATCACTGTTTTATAGAATTAGTGGATGGCAAGGACTATTCGGTTGCTCTGGAAAGAGTGTGACCATATAGGCCTCTGACATGCATTCAGCCAGTAATGTGGTGACTGGACTATAACTCACTTCATGAAACCTGTGTATGCTACGCTGGTGTATGGCTCAAAGGAGATAACCTTAGAGTGGGAGGGTAGGTTAGGATTTAGGCCCAGAAACACTTGAGGCACTTCTTTACCGAGTCCAGTATGCCATCCTTTATATTTTTAACAAATAAGGTGGTGTTTTTTATGGTGGTTAAAAAAGTAAGGGGAAAAGTATCTAAAACAGTTAAAGGTGCTGTTAAAACCAAAAAGAAAGCAGTGAAAAAAGTATCTAAAACAGTTAAAGGTGCTGTTAAAACCAAAAAGAAAGCAGTTAAAAAAGTATCTAAAACAGTTAAAGGTGCTGTTAAAACCAAAAAGAAAGCAGTGAAAAAAGTAAGCGGTAAAATATCTAAAACAGCTAGTAGAGTAAAGAAAAAAATAACTTCTGCAATCTCTATCTTAACAAAGAAAAAACCCCGCACCAAAAGTAAAAAATCAAAAAAATCTAAAATCGAAAAAATGAAAAAATTAATTTAAACAAATCTTATTTTTTTATATTTTTCCGTCATCCAATATTTTTTCTTAACAATTACTTTTAATGTTATTCAAGTATCCCAAAATTGAAAATATAAAAATTTATAATATTTGGATTTCAAATAAATTTAAAAAAAAGAAGTAATGCTTTTCAAAAATTATTTTTTAAGAAATTTTGAAAGCACATTACAGAGGCAGCATCCTTGTTTTTTTTCACCTGCTTCTTTCTTAGCTTTTGCTCTTCCTCTATGAACCTTTTTTCTAGTTTGTCTTCTTTTTGCTGGTTCTTTCATTAAAATCACCTCAATAACAATTAATTAAACAACATATATTTTAAAAACCTTAACTTTGTTATAAATATATGAAATCTTCTAAAAACCTTAATGTCAAACCCAAACACAAACCCAAAAAAACATCAAAAAAAGAACAACTTGAAAAAACAGTTATAGATATTGCGTTGGATGTTGCCAGAGAAGGTAAGGGAGCATTATTTGTTATTGGAAACCTAAAAAAAGGAAAAGATTATGTTTGTATGTACCCGAATTTATTTGAAAAAAACCACATGTCTCTTTTGAAAAAAGGAATGGGCCCGATAGTTAAAAATCTATCAGGTTTAGATGGTGCAATTATTATAAATACTGATGGAAAAATCCTTGCTTATGGTGCAAGAATAAAACACCAAAAAAATATACCTGGTTTTGGTACAAGACACGCAGCAGCGAGAGGAATTTCAAATACGGGTGCGTTGGCAATAACTGCATCAGAGGAGAATCATATCGTAAGGATTTTTAAACAGGGCAGTATAATAATGGAGATAAACCCTTATACTAAAACAGTCAGAAAAAATCTTGATAAAATTGTCAGTATATTAAATTCTCCTGAAACCAGTGCAATGGTCGCAGGTGCTTTGGGTTCGGCATTTATTGCTGGTGCTGTTACTGCAACAGCTGTTTTACCTGGGGTAATAGTATTCACAGGAGGATATGTTGTTTCCAGAAAAATCATGGATTTTCTTGAAACACTCCAAAAAAAGAGGTGAAATCGATGAACATATATGATGGCGATTACAGAAAATTGATGATTCTACCAATATTATTAATATTAGTTGGTTTATTCTTTATCCCAAGTGTTCAACTTGGTATTGATTTTCAAGGTGGAACAATTATAAGATTGTACACTCCTGACGAAGCAAATATCGATGATCTAAAAGCAAATCTTATTGAGAATGGATTGAATATTCGTAAGGTTCAACAAATACAAACTCAGATTCAAAATGTAGTTGAAATTGAATTGGATCAAGATGACAAATTATCTGCTGCAGAGGATTTAAGGGGCATTTTTTATACTTATTTTGATGATTATGTATACCTGGAAAGTATTGTAACAGATCCAACAATAAGTGATGCAAACTTAGAAAAACAACAAGCCCTTGAGGAATATAATGAGATTTCTCCTTTCGTTTTAGATTCTGCAAATCAAATGTTTGAAATCGCAGATTACACACCTGATTATACAGAAGCGAATGAAATGAAAAGTGATTTTGATGCGGCGTATAATTCTGTTAAAAAAGATTATCAGGAGAGAGTTTCATCTTCTATAAACATAGAATATGATTCAATATCTGTTAAAACCGTATCGCCCACTTTGGGAGTCAAATTTATTGAAAGAGCTTTATCTGCTATTTTGTGGGCATTATTACTATCTGTGATTTTGGCATTCGCAGTATTTAGAAAAATTGCTACAAGTATAATTGTTTTTATTGGAGCATTTGCTGATGTAGTTATAACCTTGGGTGCTATGGGTTTATTTGGAATTCCTTTAACCTTGCCATCATTTGCTGCATTACTTATGATGTTGGGTTTTTCATTGAATACTGATATGCTTTTAACAATGAGGCTGATTAAACAAAGAAAAGGAACTTTAAGAGATGCTTCTTGGTCTGCTCTCAAAACCGGAACAACAATGAGTACGACCGATTTAATAGCGTTTTCATCTTTGTTGATATTAGGTCATTTGACACATTTAACAACTTACTCACAGATAGCTTCTATTGCAGTTATTGGTCTTGTGGGCGATTTAATCGCAACATGGATGCTTAGCGCTCCACTGATTATGGTTTTACTTAAGGAAAGGTGATTACTATGGATTGGCTTAAAATTAGAATTTATCTTTTTATCGTTCTTGTAGCAGTAGGTTTGGCATCAATGGGTTACAGATATTACACTGAAGGTACTCCGGTTTATTTGGGTATTGATTTTTCAGGAGGTACAAGGATTCCTGTTCTTTTGGAAAGACCTGTGGATGCAGATACTATGAGTGATATTGTTGATAATATCAAAAAAAGAGCATCATCATTTGCTTTAACCGAGGTCAAAGTTAGGGCTCTTGGAAGCGATGAAATAGCTATAGAACTGCCCACCAGCAGTGAAGAATATGTTTCTAGGGTTGAAGAGATACTGTCCTCTAAAGGAGTTTTTATGGCGATAGTAGATGGAAAAATAGCAGTTACTGGCGAGGATTTGTACGAATCTTCAATAAATGATGCAACAGAAAGTGCTCGTATGTCAAAGCCAGGTGCAGGACCTGGTTTGTGGGGAGTTGGATTCACAGTTACACAAAAAGGCGCTGAAAAGATGGCTGCCACAATGAATAATAAAGCTAACTATCCAGTTTACATGTTTCTTGATAGACCTTCAAACTCAGTTATTTTAGTTCCTAGAAGTGCATTATTAGAAAATGTTCCTGCATTACAAACAGAGTTTGAGAAGAGAGGAACAATTGGAGATACAGGAGAACAAATGCTTCTTAATGTATTGATAACTACTATGAAACTTGAAAAAGATGATGTTCCAGTTTATATTTTGGAGGATACTAATTCGTATGCTTTGATAACACCTACAAATAACCAAACAAAAGTTTTAGTTCCGGACAATGTTTCGCCAGATGTTGTTTCTAATTTGGAATCAAGAGGTTTTAGTGTTGTTAGACGTCCATACAGTGATTTTGTTCCAAGTTATATGCCAAATGAAATACATGGTGTTGTTGCTGATGAATGGGCAGTTGCAGGTTTAATGAATGCACCAGGAGTTTCACCCGATTTATCTATAGGAGTTGCAACAGGTAATTCCTATTATGTTAGTGGTGTGGTGGATGCTCAAACAAACACACTGGCAGTTCAAAAAGCACAAGAACAAAAACAGAGAATTATGTCAATATTAAAAGGTGGCGCTCTACCTGTTCAGATAACTTTGGGGAGTAGAACTATTGTTCCTGCACCATTAGGAGGAAAATTCCTTGAGTATAGTGTTTTGGGCATCCTCCTAGCAATCATATCAATATCTCTCTTTATTGGATTAAGATATAGAAGTCCAAAGGTTATAATTGGATTACTTCTGGCAAGTTTAGGAGAGGTAATCATATTAGTTTCATTTATAGGATCTTTTTCAATTGATCTGGGTGCAATGGCAGGTATAATTGCAGCCATTGGCATTTCGGTTGATTCAGAGGTTGTTATAACTGATGAAATGTTGAGCAAGTCGGGAAATATTAAAGATAGAATAAAAAGAGCTTTTGAGATAGTTATGACAACAGGAGCAATTTCTGTTATAACTATGATACCTTTGATATTCTCTGGTTTGACAGAAATCATTGGTTTTGCAACTTCAACAATGCTTGGAACGCTTATTGGTATGTTTATCAGCAGATATGCCTATGCCGAATATATTAAAAGATTTGTGCTACAAGAAGATTAATAGGTGAAATAGATGGGGCATATATTAAAATCAAAAGAAGGTGTGAATGTTGCTCAGGAAATCAATAATATTCATAATACCCTACCTGAAATATGGTCTAAGTTTGATGAGAAATACATTGTTTCAATATGCAAAAAACACGGAATTGATGTAAAATTTGATACAGAGATATTTGTCCCCTCTCAAGCTGAAATGGGTTTCTTTTTGAGTCCAGAAGATATGCCAGAGATAAGAAGACCTTTACCCGGTCATTCTGTTTCCTCTTCAGTTGATTTTCTTGCTTTCAAAGAATATAATGTATCAGAATCGGGACAATTTGTTTTATTAAAACAAATAAATCTTTTACCTGCGGAGAATAAAACTGCAGATTGGGCAGGTTTAAGACAGGAATTAGAAGATGTTAAAACATCTTTCAAGAAAGATTTTACATTAAAACAAATTCCCAAAATAAAAAAAGTTTAGATACTAAGTAGTTTCATATTTATGGCCAAGGAAAAGTTTATTGAGTATCAAGGAGAACAGATTCATGTTTCAGTTGGTGCAGTAATTATTGTTGACAACAAAATATTAATGATTGATAGAGTTAACTTTCCTTTAGGTTGGGCCTGTCCTGCAGGCCATGTCGATGAAGGCGAAACAGTTGAACAGGCTTTGGTTAGGGAAGTTAGAGAAGAAACTGGTTTTAATGTAACTTTTGCTAAAGAAATTTATACAGAATTTACCTCTTGGAATGAATGTAATAGGGGAGTTAAGGGCCATTTCTGGCATATTTTTCTTTGCACAGGCGAAGGGAAAATTACAACTAGCAAAAAAGAAGTTAAAGATTGGGGATGGAAAAAATTAGACGAAATAGAAGAAATTTTAAAATCAGAAAAAATGGAGGAAGTTTGGGTTTTCTGGTTTAAAAAATTCAAAAAAGATAAATTATTTGATTTTATTGGGTGAAACAATGGCAAGAAAAAAGAAAATAATTGATTATAATGATGATTACTTAAATTTATTGGCTAAGCAAGGTTACCATATTATTGGCAATCACTCAGGAATAAAACCATGTAAATGGTTCCATGAATCCTTAAGAGGGGGGGAACTTTGTTATAAGGCCAAATTTTATGGGATTCGATCTCATCAATGTATGCAGTCAACTTCATGTTTGCAATTTTGCACAAACTCTTGTGTTTTTTGTTGGAGACAGATGCCAGAAAAAGAAGAAGACGATACTCCCAATAACAGTTTCAAATGGGATGATCCCAAATTTATTGTTGATGGTTTGATAAAAGAGCAATTAAAATTTGTTCAAGGATATAAGGGCTATGATAAATGTCCGCCCGATAGATTGGAAGAAGCTTTCGATCCCAAACTTCTAACACTTTCTTTAACTGGCGAGCCAACTATTTATCCTTATTTGAGCGATCTGATTGGAGAAGCAAAAAAAAGAGGGAGATATGTTTTTCTTGTTACGAATGGTGCTTTGCCAGAGAGGTTGGAAAAACTTGAAAACCTGCCGACTCAGTTATATGTTTCAATGGATGCTCCTGATGAAGAAACGTATTTTCTTGTTTGTAGACCACATAGCAAAACAGGTTGGGAAAAATATTTGAAAACTTTAGATTACATGAAAAAAATTAAAGGAAAAACAAGAACTGTTCTAAGAATGACATTAGTCAGAGATAGAAACGATCACGGTTGGGAAGGTTATGCCAAACAAATAAAACAAGCTGAGCCAGATTATGTTGAGGTCAAAAGTTTTGTTTTTGTCGGGGGAGCAAGAAATCCCGAGAGGGGTTTAAGGTTAGAAGATATGCTTAAAATGGACGAAATTCGTGAAATCGGAAAGATATTGGCGAATTTAACAGGATATGTTTTAACAGATGAGCATGTTTCATCCAGAGTTGTTCTACTTTGTAGAGATAAAAAAGCTATTGATGAAAGGTTTATTGAGTGATATGAAAATTCTACTACATAAATCTAAATGTTTTTTATTTATAAATATCTTAGGAAAATTAGAAAAAAATAAAAAATAGAAAAATCGCCACCGAAATGGCGCTTAAAAATCAAACATATATGACAGCTTTTTAAAGTTTGAGAATATTCGAAACAACAGTGTTTAAATAAAAAAATTATCAAAACTTATTGTTCATTAAATATTCTAAATACACATAAATCTATCATACCTATCTGTTTTTCATGTAAACATTTTCAATAAGAAAATAAGTTTGATTTAAACTTTTTCTACATTTACAGCTTTGGGGCCTTTTTCTCCTTGTTCTACTTCGAAGTTTACTTCGTCCCCCTCGTTTATTCTTACGCCGGCTTTCAAACCAGTTGAGTGAACAAAATAATCTGTTCCATCATCACCGGTAATAAAACCGAAATTTTTTATTACATTATAGAATTTTACTGTACCTTTCATATTAAATCACCTAATTTTTTTATCCCAATAATAAGGGATAACTTATTTTTAACCCGTAAGTTTATATATTGTTCGTTCAGTTTATCTTGAATCTCAAAAGGGCCATAAGTCCTCCAAGACCTTTCAATTTTCTACCTGAATCGCTTTCACTTGAAAATAAAACATATTCCACTCTTTTTTTATCACATTCATCTAAAAGATGTTTTATGTTCTCTTTTTTTATTAATTCCTCATAAACGAGCAATAATTCAGTTGCACCACACATAACACTATCCTTGACATTTTCATAACCATACACACAAAGACCATCATCTTTTCCCAGGTGAGTCATTGCTTTTTCCAGCAAATTGGCTTCTTCTGCAAGCTGGTGTTCGTGTAGAATAGAAGATAAAGAATTTTTTATTATTTCATTAACTCCCGAACTTCCAGATACTGATGTGTTGACAAAAAGCATTCTTTTCAATAAATCATTATTATTTTTTTCAAGATATTTTTTCAGTGAATCTTTTGTGAATCCTGTCCCCCCCACTATTATTTTTCCTTCGGTATAAGTTGTTTCAATAAATTTTGAAACTTCATTCAAATATTTAACAAAGTTTTCAGAATAATTCGGATCTCTTTTAGATGTGTTTGAATGAATTTCTCCTGCAGATTGGACTCCATATGTTAAAACTTTTGAGAATGCTGCTGATTCGTCATCAATAACTACTATTCCTACTTTTATCTTTTGTGCGTGTTCAATCGCCATTTTAAATCTTTTTCGATCTGCAGAGGTTATTTCTTTTTGAATTGTTATTGTATCGTTTGGTTTAACTTCGATAGTATGATATGAACCTACTTGTACGAATTCCTCAGGTCGGCCTTCAATTATTTTGCCAGTTACTCTCAAATTTACACCATACTCTGAAAATTCAACTTTTTCAGTTTCAACAGTTAGGTTAACAGGTTTTCTATCTGCGGGAGCATCTGGTCTTGGTTTATAGGTTCTGTAGGTTCTACCACTAATCAACGAACCCGGAACAATAATTTTTTCTAAATGCCAAAGATCTTCAACACTTTGAGGTGTTGCCAATATCCTTTGATCTTTATTGTTAATTTTAGCTTTCATAAATAAAAAAAGGAGAAAAGGGTTTTTATTCGTTTGTTTCAACAAAGGGTCCTAAACGTCTTTCGATCTGTATTGCATCTTCCTCAAGTTCTACTGCTTCCCTACATAAATATGCAGCTTCTTTAGTTTTACCTTCAGCAACGTTTTTGATTTCTTTTGTAAGTTCAATTATTTGTTTTGCTTCATCTTTGGCTTTACCAACCCATTTTAGCATCTTTATTCTAATTTTTTCCGAGAATAATCTTTCTGGAAGTTCTGCTTTTCCAACATTTTCTCTAATTTTTTTGTTACATACCCATTGTGAAAAACCAAGGGCAAATAAGGGGACTGTAATAAAGATTAGAGCACTATTTGCCAATGTTGCCATAATTGATTTAAAATCTGTAACAATGAATCCCGGATTTGCCATAAAATATTTCACTGCATGGTATGAAATTGGCAATGTGGCTAAAACTGCAACCCCTGCGAAGAATTTTTTTATTCCTCCTAAAACTGCATTTTTATCATCCATATTGTTTTCCCATTTATCTCTTTGTTTCACTGCTTCTTTTATGGCAGTTTTACCAAAGTTTACCTCATCCTGGATTACGTTTACACCATCCGCAATTAAAATAATTGAAACTATTTTTTTCCGATTTTTTTCATTTATTCTTTTGACTATTTCTCCAAGCCCTATCAAATCATCTATTATTACTCCTTGTTTTGCTTCAAATTCTTCAATACTGGGAATCTCGGCCAATCCTTTAAATCTCAAAACTTCCTCTAATATTTTTGCAGCTTCAACAGGATTTTCTTCTTTCCTTGCTCGTTTTACTTCTTCTTTGATATGTCCCAAAATTGTTCTATCGTACCCAATCCTTGCCATAAAGTGTCACCTCAAAACATAGTTTATAACAATATATTTTATGTGTGAGAAGGTTTAAAAACGTTTGTTTAAACAGCAACGTTTATTTATTTATGTCTCTTATTAAATAATATGATTCCAAATCCACTTAAATTTGCAGGGAGCCTGTTGAAGATTTTTGTAGCAGTATTGATTTTAGGAGGTTTTATTTACCTTTTTATGAATTATAATGTTTCATTTATGCAGTTTGTCCAAGACATAATCCAACCCCCTGAAGCAAAGGTGGAGGTTTCTTCATTCCAAACCGAAAAAATAAAAGATTTTTACGATATCATTCTAACAAACGAAACTCTTGAAAATTTGCAAGGCAGTGTGCCTGCAATAAAGGATATATCGTGTGAAGAAGAAGAATGTAATTTTACCATAGCATACAATGATGGCAAAAATAATTTCGAAGAAGTTTTAACCATGTTCGGAGAAGATGTTATTGAATCAGATAAGGGATATATTATCTCTGTCCCAGAACGCACAATTTATACAGGTAAAACAGATATAATTGAAACTACTAACAAGGTTGAAAAAAATATTGAAAATGGCATTTTAGAGTTTTCAATAGAACGAGAAGTCAATTGTGCTTTTGAAATCGAAACAGCCACATATTCCACTTTTCCAGATGGCAACATATATGTTGTGATTTATGGTAACTCTCTAAAACCCAAGAATTGTATAACTACTAAATTTTACTTAATAACCATTCCTCTCCCAAATGAATATCATGTTAAGCAGATATACATAACTTCTCCAGGAAATTCTAAACTATATTGATACTCTTTTTGGATTCAAAACATCAGAAACTTGCTCTCTCAATTTCTCAGAGAAATTGAATTTTTCAAATATATCTTCCCAAACAACTCTCAACTGTTTTTGGGGATTTTGTGAATTTTTAATATTTTCTCTCGCAGAAAGCATATCGGATATTGCATGAATAAGTCCACTAGGCATTTTCCTCCCTACATAATATTTATTATGAAATGAAACTAGTGCAGCTTCTTCAAATTCTTCACTATATTTTCCTTCTCTTTTAAATATCTCTGCAGCAGATTTGGTCAGTCTTTCTACAGATACAATATCTGTTGTTTCTCTCATTAGTCGTGTCATACCTGCAATAAGGTAATTAAAACTACCGTGTGTTGAACACATACCCTCAATACATTCAATTTTTGCTTGTTCATTTATTTCGCTGTCTCCCAAAACAAAAAACATCAATCTTGATGAATTTGGAGTGTTTATAAATGCATCAACAGCTTGTCTCCTATCGCTCCATTCTCCAGCTTTGAATCGTTCTATTGTTCTCATTCTAGCATTATTTTTTTCATCGAGAGGGGTGTCATGAGAGTTATAGATTTCAATATCTCTTATAGTATCTTCATATATTTTTGTATTTTTCATATAAAGATTAGTAGTATAATTAGTTTAAAATATTATTCATTTGGTTCATCAGGTTCAGATCGATGTTTGCCAAACTTTCCAACGGGATTGATAAATGAGAATCCACATTTTCCACATCTCAATGCCCCAGTTATATTATCTGCTCCACACTTGGGACATTTGATAACATTTAAGTTCCAGGTTTTATTTTTTTGTGTGATTTCCATAATTTTTTTTGGAAAATTAAATTTATAAATACTTATATTCATTAATTACACATTAAGGGCTCGTAGCTCAGCTTGGATAGAGCGGTTGCCTTCTAAGAAACTTCTTTAAAAAAGAATTTTCATCACAAAAGATGGAATTATTCAAAATAGAAGTTTTCTAAAAACGAAGCAAGCAATAGGCCGAGGGTTCAAATCCCTCCGGGCCCGTTATTTTTTCAAAACATAACCATTTAACTAAAAAACAGCTTCTTTAATAATATTAAATTTTAAACTATATTTTTTTAGTATTTCAATAGCCCCTCCAAGACATCCTCTTAGACACACACCCTCTTCTTCAATCAAAAATCCTCCTGCAGCATCAACAATCATTTCGTTTTTTTCATCTCCAGTTTCATAATATAAACTGTACATATAAAGCGCAACATCAACCCAACTTAGGTCATCTGGGGGCGAATAAGGTATTCCTTCCCACCCCATAAAATATGCATTTTCTGTTTTTCCCACTTTTCGATATCTATCTGCAGTTTTAAAAATTTCGTCTGAGCATTCAAATGTTAAAACTATTCTTTCAGGATCAGATATTAGTTTTTCAAGATTAGATTTGTATTTTTTATAATATCTCGTGCTTCTAATTTTTCCACTCCAATATTCATTATCTTCTTTAATCCCCTTTTTACCCGGTTCTTCAAAAACAAAATAAGGATGAACAACCAAGAGTAGTTTTTTTGAAGTAGGAATGATTGTTTTGTTTTCAAATCCATATACTCCCTTAGAAGTTTGAATTATTTTTGTCTCATTTTCTGATGTAGGTTTTAAAGCAGGCGCCATATATTTTAATTGTGATTAATGTTTTTAAGCTTATGTCTTTATCCACTAAAAACCACATACTTATCAATTTTTTTCAGTAAATTTTGTTTATCTTTTAAGTGCTTTTAACACGGGCAGCACCATACTTCCAGGAGGTCCATCGTTATTAAGATCCATATAATACCCTCCCATAATAATTGCATAATTCAAAACAGCTGATTTTTCCATATTAATCAATTTTTTAATTGTATTTATATTTTCCAGTTCTTTTCTTGAACGTGATTTGTCTTCTTTTATTCTTTGTAAAAGCTCCTCTGGAGAAACATAAACAAAAATCCACCAATCCACGTTGCCTTTAAGGGTTTCATGAACTTCAAAAGGAAAACCATTTTGATATTCTTCGTTTCCCAAGGGTATAAATGCGTGCGTATCCACCATTATTTTTTTGCCTTGTTTTTCTGTATCAATAATTTTTTTGAAAGTTTTAATTTGATATTCTTTTAATTCATCAGTTGATAATATCTTTCTCATGTCATCACGAGTTCCTTGAAAACCATTTTCCACAGCTGTTTTATGCATAATATCTGCAAAGTTAACTAATTCAATATTTGCTTTTTTACACACTTCTTCTGCCAATGTAGTTTTTCCAGAGCAAGGAACTCCTATAATCATATACATAAAATCACCTTCTATACTATCATAATACGCTAAAATTTATAAATCCAATAAACCATACGCAAACATATTCTGCTACCCCTGTATGATACATAAAACTATTGTGGCGAGTTCCACACCTCGTCCCCAATATAATGTATTGTTTCAATAACCTTTCCTTTTTCCATTTTTTCTATTTCTTCAGAGCTAAACAAGGTTTTTCCAATGGCCAATGGTTTGTCATGGTTTTCATCAACAATCAATATATATGAGTCTTTATCAAATTTTTCCATTTTTGTTATGCCGGGTCTCATAACATCTGAACCTTTGATTACATAAGGTATTGCACCCATATCAACAGTCACCTTGGGCAGTGTGTATCTCGGATTTGAAACAATTAAATTTAATGTGGGTATGGTTAAATTTTTTAATATAAAGTGGGGTTTGTTGTTGATTTTAAGTATTCTTAAATTTTTAATTTCACATTCCTCTACTTTATCTTTTTTTGTAAATTCAACAAGTCCATAAATATTATCAATCTGTTTGATATATTTTTTTATATCACTTCCTTTAAGCAATTTACAATCCATCTTTTCACCTACATTTTAATTTTATTATTCAAATCAACATTTTCAAAATCGATTTTTCTTTTTTGAAAAATTTCATTTATCAAACCTTGTTTTGACATTGGAATCCAACCTTTATCATTCCAATTTTTTAAAGTTGTAGTTATCTCATTAAAAATCCTCAAATCATTTTCTTTTTCACAATTCAAATTTTTTTTCCATTCGACCATGTAATCTATAGCGTCTTCCTTGTATCTAGTATTTGGATTTAATGCAGAAATTAGTTTTAATCCAGAAATATTCCTATCATAATCAGGAATATCAATCAAATTTTCCCATGCCAATTCAAAAATTTCATTAGTTTCATTTTTCGAAGGATTTATTTTATTTGAATATATATCTGAAATTAGAATAATGCTGCTATAACTCTGTCCTTCAACATCAGGGTGTGGATCACAAATTCCAGTATTCTCTGATATCAAAAATCTCAAAAATTTAATTCTTGAATTTGAATCTGCCATCCAAAACGAATTCGATAAAACATCTATCCCCATTAACCAGATATACGAATCTTCATTTTCCAAAATATCAGTTTCCAATATTTTTTTAAAAATTGTGCTAAAAAATACATTTTTTGTATCGATAACATTTATCCATTTATCGCTGTATTTCTTTATATCGCCATTTGAAACGATTTTATAAAAACTTTCACAAAGTTTTCTTCTTATTTCGGAATCACTATCTTTTAACCCATATTCTTTATCTAATGGTACAAATATTCCAATTGCTTTATCAATAATAATTTCAGAATCACTTAAAAAATTCACTATTTGATCTCTTTTTCTAATCATTTTTGGGGCTTTTAAAAATTTACCAAACAAATTTGAATCTTCCCATTCTATTAATAATGTTGAAAATTCATCAATAATATTTTGAATAACTATATCCATCAAATCAATTGCGATATCTACAAACTTAGTTCTTTTTTCAATAGAGGGATTATGCATCTTTTCTTCAATTTTATCTAAAAAATACAGAATTAAATCTTTATCCCCTATATTCTCGCTAATTAATCTAGTGATGTTCGCAGTGTCTGGATTTTTTGAAAATAAGCCACTATTATTTAAAGGATCGAAAAAATTATCAATTATTTTTTTTTGTGCCGAATTCATAAAAATATTATAAACAATAAAATATTTAAATAAAACCTCTTAAAATAATATATGCAAGAAAAAACAAAAACCAAAATCAAAAGAGCTGCTTTCAAATCTATGACATACCTTCTGGCAGCAGAATGTGCAATAGTTCCAATGGCGTTTTCTAAATCTGTGTTTGCGAAAGACCTACCTGAATTCCACGATGGATATAATATACATGATTTATGGAAGGGTCAATGCGAAAGAGATTATGAGGAAAACAAAGATACAAATCCTAATCTTGCAATATACATGCTTACTCAAGCCCTTAAATATGTTAAAACATCTTCCGTACTTAAAGATTACAACACTAAAGTTGGGTATTGTGTTTCTCTGCTCGAAAAAAGGGGAGAATTTGAACAGGCTATAATAAATTGTCTGGA